>Ga0208015_1000297_pt1 | contig 30812 bp, 27 predicted proteins | sample 26BtaG_FD_184101 | JGI IMG/M metagenome (GOLD analysis project Ga0208015, IMG submission 184101) | Marine viral communities from Cariaco Basin, Caribbean Sea - 26B_WHOI_OMZ_CsCl (SPAdes) (version 2) | ecosystem: Environmental > Aquatic > Marine > Oceanic | place: Caribbean Sea: Cariaco Basin...
ATAAAGTTGCATCATAACCACGTTGCCTAAGCTCATGCAACACCTTAACCGCCAAGGTCGGATTATAAATTTCAGAAAACGAACGCACCCACAAAGGTCGAGGTATGTTGTATGTTCTATTGTGTTGCGGGTAATTTTCGAGGCTAATGGTATTGGGAATATAAACCACATTTTCATAGCCAAACGCTTCAAAGCTTTCTTTTAAATATAAAGATGGAGACACATTCGAATAAGCATGTTTAAAAAGCCCTTTCGAGAGTTTCGGTGAACTTTTTAAACGGTTTGGTAAATTGCCGCCATGCAGAATGGGTACATAAGGCAATTTCAATAGTCGGCACAACTGACTGACCAACACGGCATAATAAAAATTCTGAGTGCTGTAGGTGTCAATGAGTACGAGGTCTGTCTTTTTACGAGAGATAAATGTGGTCCATAGCATATCCCAAAGTCTCAGTACTTTATTGGTTTTATTGGAGGTATAACGCACTTCATAACCACCTTGCTCTAGCAAAGGTCCCAAAACTGCACTGTAACTAAGATTAGTCTGTGAGTTTTGGAGATGGTTTCCGACGTAGACTAAGTTTTTCATTAGTGACATGTAAAAGTGATAATCCGTATAAAAAAGCGGGTGCGGCAATACGCATGGCGGAGTGGTTGATGGTGGCAAACCAAAAGGCCAAAAACGAATAAAAAAAGATATTGTTCCGATGCCTGCTCCTGAAATCCAAGGGTTTTAAGATGAGGATCATCAAAATGATAACACCAAACATCCCGTGTTCTGAAAGTAAACGACTAATCTCATTATGGGAAGCGATAATCGTACCTTCCGATATCAACCTCTCCTGTTTCATCCCACTGGCCCCCACCCCAATAAACGGATGCTCTTGAAAACCTCTAAATTCATGGACAAAGAGTTCCACCCGACCGGTGGACATATCCGCTTTTTCGCGACCTAAGGCATCTTCATTGGCATAACGGTTACCGACCAAGCCACTAGATTGGTTCAAACTGATGGTCCAGGTCATCAATCCTACAAAGACCAGTAATAAAATGGAAGCGATAATCTGCTGTTTTTGTCGGAACTTGGCACTGCCATAATAAATCACCAAGAAGGCCGCGATCATAATTAAGGCTCCAAAAACACCACCCCTGCTTAAGGTCACCAAGGCTCTAAAAGATACGGCTGCCAAAAGAAATAGATTAAAAACTTTTAGAAACAGACTGGGTGATTTCATAAAAAAGCGAACCGTCAAGGCAAACATGCCCAAGCCCAATAGGGTTGATACTTGATTGGGACCAAAGCCTCCAGAAGTCGCAAAACTTGATCCTGTTGACGTCAGGACTTCCTTGACACTTGGATTGTATAAAAATATATGTGTGGTCATGGCAATAATCGGATAACTCAAGCATGCTACAATCTGCAACAAAACCTCTTTACTCACTTTTTTATCATAACAATACAATGCCGAAACGCCCAAACAGACAGGGCCGCTCAACACAAAAGCAACACTGGTCCTAAAATTAAGGTCATAGCCCAAAGTGGTGGATGCCACCAATACCGCTGGCACCATCAAGATGAGATAGATAAAATAGGGATAGGCTTTTCCCGAAACTCCATCGTAAAACATCCCCATCCCCATCAATAAAATCACAAAGTACTTAGAGAATTCATAAAACAGACCACCTCCGGTCATTCTAAAAAGAGACTCCGCGGCGACTATATATGTGGCTCCAAATAACACCCAAATCGCCTTTTTATGTTTAGGTGTCACAATGATCTTGAAGATAAAAAACACACAAACCACGGTGAAATACAGTCTTGAAAACTGCGGGATCATATTGATAAAAATGCCCATAATGATGTGCAGCACAATCAAGGCCACATAGGCATCATTGGTAAACCGGTAACGATAGCGTTGTTTGGCGCTCATAGGACTAAAATATCAAGGACTCGCAAAATACTGCATTTTTTTAGAGTTGGGAATAAAAGGATAGCAATTTATCCTTAACCACCTTTGCCGAGAACTGCTCCAAAACATGCCGGTTAATCATTTTGCCTGTTGTGTCCCGCAAGTGTTGGTCAGAAATCAGAACCATCATCTGTTCCGCCAACTGTTCAGAATGGTTTGGAGCCACCAAAAACCCCTGGCACACTTCGGGAAATACGCTACTGCAATCGCCCACATTGGTAGCCACAATAGGCAATTGCCCGAGTCCGTATTCCAATAATGCCAAAGGCAGACCTTCTGAGGAAGAGGATAAGATACCAATATCAACTTGTTGAATTATGGCACTGGAATCCGCACAGCTGCCATAAAAGAAGACTTGATGCCCTAAATCCAGTTCCGCGACCAACTGATACACCGATTCGGAATACGAATCCTTAAAGTCCTGACCCACACAATGCAAGCTCCAATCGGGGTGATGTTCAAGAATCAATTTAAAAGCATTTAAAAGGCTATGATGATCTTTTTGGGCCCTCAGATTTGCCAAACATAACAGTCGTTTTCCTTGAATTCCCTTAAGCTGCGTTACTTTCGATATTTCACTTTCCTGAATGGCAAAATTGGGAAGATAAGCCACTTTTTTACAGTTCAAGTTTTTTTTCGCCCAAGCTTCCAACACCCTATTCACGCTCAAAATCAAGGAGAAAGACCTTGAGCAAAACTTTAAGACGCCATATTTGCGATTTTCCAAATAGACACTATCTCCATAATGATCATGCCAAACGATTTTCAAACCTGGAATTGACCATTTCATGAGCGTTGCCATAAAAAAGGAGGTGGAATGTGCATGAATAATGTCAATCTGTTCCTTTAGAAGATACCGTCTTAATTTGATCATGGCAGACCAATCAATTTGGCGCTTTTTATTCAAAAACATATACGAAACCTCGGGCGATAGCGATGCTTTCAAAAGCCCTTCTTTCCGTGTAGCACATAGATAAGAACGCTCAAGAGTTTCAGAGAGCATATTGGCAATATTGACCGCCATCCGCTCTGCCCCACCCGCTTCTAAACTATCAATTAATTGCATTACACGCATGGGATTATTTTTTATTGTTATTTATTATTGTTTATTGGTGATTGCCTTGTTAATAAATAGCGTCATTGCGAGGAGCGTAGCGACGCGGCAATCTGTTTATTAATTTGCCCAACCCCAAAAGCGTCATTGGCTAGGCGCGGAACGAAGCAAATGCGAAGCATTCAGGAACACCTATTTGTAATAATAATAGTCCGTGAGTAATCTATCCATTAAATTGACCCAATCAATACATAACCACCTCCGACTTCGACTTCCATTACAATTTCGATTTCAATTTCAATTTATATAATTATAATGTAATCTGTTATCCAATCCGTTTTTGGTACAAATAGCGCTGTTACACACCCTCCCCACTAATCCCAAACACCTAATCCCTAATCCCTCACAAATAACACCCCCCTAATATCCTCCTCCAACCGATCAAAGGTATATTGTTGCGACCATTCCAAGGCCGCCTTCGCCATGGCATCCAAATCGGCATTATTCAAGGCTGTCACAATCTGGGAAACAGCGGTTTCCAATTCAGGTTCAATTAAGATGCCTCGCGTGCCATCGCCAAGCATCCAGCCAACGCAAGAAACGGGTGTTGCAATGGGAATACATCCAAAAAACATGCCTTCGGCCACCGCCTTGGGCCATCCCTCACTTTTGGACGGCAGAATATTAAAATGGGCGTCCATCAAAGAGGCTTTGACCACACTTTTATCCTGGTTGCCGTATAGAAAAACAACAGTTTCCAAACCGTTCCTCTTGACATAGTCTTGCAGTTCTGGCATTAAAGGGCCATCGCCGTACATATGTAATCTTACAGAAATTCCTTTTTGAAATAAACTCTCAATAATTTGAATGGTCAAAAACGGGCGTTTTCCGATTACCAAAGCCCCGGCAAAAACAAAACTCAAAGGCTGAGTATAATCCTTAGGTTGAAATTCTATTTTTTCATCCTCATAATAGGTTGCAGAAATAAATGGCTGAATATTCCTCGTTTCATTGGGCCATTCGCCGTACACCAAGACCTGCATATTACGGGTCAAAAAAGTGTTTCGCAAGATGGTTTGCTGCAATCTGTAAGTCCATGGTTGATTGCTGTTGGGATCCCAATTGCCGGCATATTTGGTCGATTTCTTTTTATTTGGGAAAAAGATTTGGGCCACACAAGCTACAAGGCTGATGTTGCCTGGGCACCGCAAATGAATATGATCAGCTTTTGCCATCGCAAAAAGGCATTGTACAAAAATCACTGGTATTTTAAAAAATGCTTTGAAAGTTTCCCAAACTGATAAAATATTAAAATTGGGTACCTGAGTAAATCTAATGTGTGCATGATTATATGCACTATCAATCTCATCTATAATGTCAACTTCTTTTATAGGGGCAACAACAATAATTTCGTCTACATAATTACCCCACAGATTCATTTCACGAACATAAGGTGCGTAACCATAATATTTTCCGTTTTTCTCAATATGTTTTACGATACAAACTATTAACAATTTCATAAAGTCGTTATTTCATAAGAACTATGTGCTTTCTTTGGTACCACACCAACCATCTTTTTGCTTTTATTTCAGCATATTTTTTAAATCCAGCCTTCTCAATACCCTTTATAGAATTGAGATTATTAGAATTTACAATAATATAAACATCCCTTTTAGCTACTTTAATTACTTCATTAGCAATATGATTAATTACGTAAGGGTAAATAGATTGTCCTCTATATCGTATATCTGTATAACAATTACCAATGACAGGGTTTGATATTTTTAATAACCTCAACAAAAAGATGCGTTGGTATAAATAACTTTCATGTATCGTTAAATCCTCTTTTGATATAGAATATCGAGTTCTATTACTTGAAACTTTCGTTTTATCGACAACGTAAGGAAAGTTTTCATATAGAAAGGGTTCAGGATCTTGCATTCTATAAACAAACACATCTATCAATTTCAATTTAAATAAATTCGAGAATTTCCTCATTTTCTAAATTTAGATAATACTCTTGAAATTTGAGACTTATACGGTTTCATATATTTTTCAAATTTAAGATAGATATTGAACTTCAATGGTTTTAAAATGGCATGGAAATGTGAATCCTCATAAAACATAGCCTCAGCTCCAAAACGTTTTTTAAATTCCTTTACCCCATCAGAACCACCCATGGAGATGTTATACCCCTTGTATCCCAAGTCAAATGATCTTTTTATAGCCTCCCATTGCAGCATATATCCCAATTTCAGATCTGGTTTTTCTTTTATGACACCAGCCAACACATTGGTCGTATAGCCTCCCGCCATTATATAAAATGCAGAAGCCTTTACCACTCCATCAATATGAATATTAAGAAAATAGGCCTGATTTGAATCTATCAATCCCAGAATAGAATTCTTAACGTCCTCAAATGCGCGTATTTCATAACCAATTTCCTTCGCGTTAAATTCAAAAACACTATATCCTTTTTTTAGTTCAGTTTCACTCGTTACATTGATAATTTCAGTATTTTTCTTGTATGGTAATCGAACGTATTGCCTCACTTTTGAAGATAAGGCTTTTAAGTAGCTGTCTGGATTCGGATGCTCTGTAAAGTCCATCCAATTTAATCCGTAGGAACAATACACATAATTAAATAGTTTCCCTGATTTAAAATTGTTTGGAAGAAATTTCACTTCAGCAGGATTAAAAACATGATCTCCTATTTTATTATTGTTAGAAATTGGCAAACTAACTTGTGCATAACAACATCGCAGTTCTTTTGCTCTAAGATACAAGTCTTTTAAAACCATTTCTATATAGTGCTCATAACCCTTATCTACTATAGGACCATGCGGAATAATATAAAATTTAAAAAATAACACCTTGGGGATAACAGCCCCAAAACCACCAATAATCTTTTTATTTTCTATCACAATACCTATTTCATAATCGAATCCATACGAATTGTAAGACTTCAACCAATCCGACAACATCAAGTGGCTTGCGCGCGGGGTTTCTGCCACATAAGCATCCCATTTCTTAAGCCATTCCTTATCTCTTGTATAGATCACTTCCATTATGACACTACTTTTCTTGAGCAAATGATAGTTTCATGCTTGACAAATATCATCCCTTTTTCATCACAATCAAACTCCACTTTCCTATATTGTTCTAAATACATTTGAAATTCTGACAAGGTCGGGTTCCAAATACTTCCTTCAGAAATTTTCTTTGATAAGTATCTAAAATTAGTCTCTACTTTTGGATCAATATTTCTTTGATCTTTGAATAATCTTCCATGATGATACAATAATGGTACAGAAAAATAGGTGTGGGCTATAAACAATCCCTTTTCTTCACATAACAAATCGATGTTTTCTTTGCACAAAGACGCCTTAAAATCAACCATCTCTAATGTTTGAAATACATTAAAATAATGATTTCCAATTTTATGACTAAAAAACAATGGACTGTATTTTGCCAAAGGATAGGGTTTCATCTTTTTCGAATTCCAAAAGAACAAAACAGATATGAATGCAGACAAAATAGCGGTAATATTTCTTATTAAGCTTCCTAAAGCACTGAGTTTTTTATTTATAAAAAAAGCCTTGACATCAACCGCCAATAGTTTATAGGACTGAATCTTTTGGTCGTCATTGAAATAATGGAACAGAACGTTTTTAACCATTAAGCTTATGGCTTTCTTAAAACCTAAACCCTTAACACCATTCCAAAAGCTTTTTAAGGTAAAATGATTTGGATTTAATTGATTGATAACACCTTTGGCAGATGTGCCTGTATCAATATAATTCCAAAGTGTTTGTATCCGTTGGGAAGACAATTGTTTCGAAAAATCCAATGCTGATACTCCTGTTTTTTTATAAAGCGATAGATTATAAGGCTGATAGCCATGATCAATCCAAGCTTTTATGCCATTTAAAGGCGCTTTAAAATTAAAGAAATCATTTAGGCTTTCCGTATCTGACTTTATGGATTGGGATAAAGAATGGTAAGCTAATTCGTGACCATCCGCTATCCATTTTTCTAATTCGGCTTGATGTAATTCCCAAGAGGCATTATCCTTTCGTGTAGAAAATTGGTTTAAGAAAAACCCTTTAGTAATTTTTATCTGGTGTGTTTTAAAAAACCAACGTTGTATTTTAAGATTTTCTAAGGTATCAAAATCACAGTGGTCCGTAAAACACACAATGGGGGTAAATGGCATTTCAGATCTACTGAGTTCTAATCCCGCATCGGGCGAAAGCAACAATGCAAGTGGAATACTGAAATCCATATCATTTATTGCTGATTCTATTTGTTTTAAGTTCTTGGGCCCAGTATAATTAACAATGGGTTGCGATAAATGTAACTTAAAATGCCAAAGTAAAGTATTTGGAGATTTTGGATGGACTTCCCATATCCCAGCATTCTGATTGGCCTGAATGATTTGACCGTTGTCCATTCTTATAATCTTAGGAGAAAGTTCCGTGGCAATCAATCGAGAATTAATCTTCTTCCATTTGTAATCATGATCTCTAAAGCCAACAATCTTTTGAATAAAGCTGATTTTTAGGCTGAAACTTTCATATATTAGGTTTTCTACAACAATCTCATATTTGAAATCATGCACCTTATGAAACGCTATTTGCTCCTGGTCTTGTGGTAAATCAATATTTATCGATCTAATCATATAGGTTTCAATTTATCCTTCTAATTTGGGTCTATCAATTATTAAACTTAACCATCCCACAAATCGTCCGAGACCTTCATTAAATGCGGCTAATTTATTTTTTTGGGTAAATACTCCCAAAAAAGTCAACTTTAAAAGCAAAATAGCCGTCAAATGCCATTTGAGTTGCGCTTTTAAATTCGGTTTTGGATATTTGACCCGCCAAATATACCAGCCATTTCGGAGAACCATCTTTCCATATTTGTATTTATTGGGACGCCCTTGCTGATCATGATGATGTTCTAAGGTTGCGGCTGTATTGACATACAACGCCCCTTTTTTAGCCAATCTCAGGCAAAAGTCAGCATCCTCATACAATCCGTAGCCTTCAAAATAAGTCGAGAAATTCAAATCATCAAAAACTGAAGTTCTATAAGAGGACACCCCACCCATAAATTGTTCTACGGGATACGTTTTTCCAGAAGGGGGTAAAAAACTCACAGAACGACCGTGGGAGAAGGTGGGCAAATAACAAGGCGGTGTATCAGGAGCCAATCCAAACCATTTTCTAACTCTAAACCTCAAAGGTTCATTGCGCATCCAACCATCATAATAAAAGCGTTTGGCATCATAGGCACTATCTGCTTTTTTCCATTCGACTTCATTTGAAATGTAACCACCTACACCCAATGCATTTGGACGTTGGACATAAGTATGAATTAAATGCTCGAAATAATCAGACTCTAAAATAATATCATCATCTAAAAAGCAGACCACATCAATGCCTTCAGCAACTTTTGCAATGCCATAGTTACGTTGTTTCGTCAAACCTCTATTGATATCATCTACCTTATAATAGGTTAAATTTTTGAAATTATGGTGCTGTGACATCTGCTGTGTCGCATTGTCTATAGAGCCATCAATAATTAAAATTTCATGCGGATAAAGCGTCTGAATTCGTACAGATTCCAATAAATTCAATATAGGCTTTGGACGCATATAAGTGCATATAATCAAGGAAAATTTCACGTGTTCGAATTTTTTAATTTATTAGCCCAAAATACACTTTGATTCCATTGCTTTATGAAAACCTTATAATACCTAATCGGGTTTTTAATCTTTTGCAGAAAATAATAATTGACGAACAATATAGTTTTATAACCCAATAATTGCTTTTCTGAGGTATTGGTCATTCTATTATACATCACTGTAGGGGCAGGTTTTGGCTGTAGTTCATCTTCCAACCATGGCTGCTTAAAAGTTGTTCTAAAGCCGCCAATAGGCGCTTTGAGATGCAGTATTTGAATGTTTGGAAAATAAATGATATCAGCCCCAACATTTCTCAACTTCATGCCAAAATCTACATCTTCGCCATATCCAAATTCTAACACCTCATTGAATGACACATTAGCCAAAAACTTTGATTTGACAACACTACTTCCTGCTCCAAAAGTACCCCATTGAAGCGGTAATTTTCGCTTTTCTCTTTCATTTTTCTGTAAATATGACATAGAAATGACGTCCAAATCAAATTTTATCATTTTAATTAGTGCGGTTTCAATTAAATCTTCATCAAATTTATTGTCATCATCCGCCAAATAAACAAACTCTGAAACCACTTGTTGTAAGGCAAGATTTCTTGCATTGCAAGCTCCAGTCTGTTGTATAAAGTGGTGATCAATCTTATAAGGCCACCTTCCGGAATAAATAAAGTCCAAAGAAGTATTACTACCTTCCTCCGGGTTTTGTTCAACAACAATCACTTTGTTGGGAAGATGCGTTTGTTTTGCCAAATCATGTAAAACGTCACTTAAGTAATTCGGACGTCCAATCGTTGGAATGATGACGTCTATAGAAGGTAATTTATTAGTTTCATAATCTGCAATAGCTTCAAGAGTAACAGCAATATTAAAAGATCGTCTCTTGAAGAAAAGACTGTGTATAAGTGGCAATAGTGTAAATTTACGCTCATGCCAAAGATAATTGAGGGCAAGTAAAAAGACCCATCGGATTCTGTAATGTTGTTTTACAAAACGAAATAAAGTATAAACTCCAGCACGCGTTTCTATTCTTTCTATTGCAGATAATATCAATTTGGGTTCAGAATAACAAAATAGACCATTTGACATTCCCAATTTGGCAATGGAGTTGAGTGTGTATGCAAAATCATTGGTTAAAATACAATTCTTAAATTTTAATAAGGTTGCACCATGAATGGCCCCAACTGTGCTGTACATCAAAAAAGTGCCATATTTTACTGAGGGATTTACTTTTATAAAAGGAGAATCCTCAACGTAACCAATAGCATCAGGTAAATAAAGTCCATTACCGTAAGAGACCATGATGTTCTTAATCTTAAAACACTTGGAAATAGCTGCATGATTTAGTAGCTCTTTACAATCTAAGCGACACCAAACTAAAATCCTATCGTTATAAATTGAGGCGAGATGCATCAATGTTTTTAAGATATGCTTTTCGTCTACAAGGATATCCTCTTGAAGTTGATGATCAAAAACAGAATCCACTTTATTTTTGTTATGGAAAACAATAATCATAAGTTGATGATACTTTTATAGAATTCTATATTCTGGTTTACGATAACGGCTGTGGAAAAATGTCTGAACACATGATCCCGACCTGCTTTTCCAAACTTAGCACATTTATCGGGATCATTTAATAAGCCAGTAATTTTTTCAGCATACAACTCATGGTCTTTAGGATTGACCGTATACCCTGTAACACCATCCACCATCAATTCATTGGCCCATCCAATATTTGAGCTCACCAAAGCTTTTTCGATGGCCAAAGTTTCCAACCAAGTCATCGGAAAGGCCTCAGCAAAACTTGGCAATACGACCACTTGAGAACTTACAATATAGGTTTGAATCTCAGCATACGGCACTTCATCCAAATGTTTCACACTTTTTTTTGCCTCATCAGATAACAAACCCATAAAAAGTGATAGCGTCGAAACCTTTTCAAAGACATCAAGAGCATCTTTTCCAATAAGCAAGAGCGTGCTTTGTGGGGCTCTCTCAATAACCTTATTGAAAATTTTTGCCAACTCCAATACGCCTTTCTTTCTAATAAGCGTTCCAAAATACAGTATTTGGCCTTGATTGATTGCTATATCTATTGGTTTAAAATCATTAGTATTAATTCCATTAGGAATGGTAATGATGGATTGATTTAATCCAAAAAGTTCTTTTGTAAGCTCTCCCGTAAATTTGCTGACTGAAACAATGGCATCAGCGTTTTTAAGCGCTGTTTTCTCCAAGAAACGATGTTTCCATTTTTGCTTCCTGTCCTCCAAATGACAAAAATAGCCATCACTTCCATTCAGCCTTATGATTAATGGTACTGTAAATTTCATAAAAGCAGAGATACCCGTCCAATCTGGGCATTCAATGAGATCTATGTCTTCTTTTTCAATGTGTTTTTGGATGATTCTTTGATAGCGTTTACGTTCCAAATACCAATTGAAAGCCCAATGCTTTTGCTTAGAAATACTGATAATATGTATGCCTTCATCTATAAAATCAGCATCCTTTTGTTGACCAACAATAAACACGGTCGCCTTAACTCCTTGAACGACCAAACCTTTTGCGAGGTTTTTAATACTCGTACCCAAACCACCTGACCTACTTAAAGTTGGATACGGATATTCTGGAGTAAGAAAGGCGATATGCATAGTGTTGTTTATGTGATTTCTTTTTTAACAATAGCTTCGATACTGTTCCATATACGGGTTGAAGCGAGATGGGAAGGATGCTCATTGATTTTTTCGTACCATAAATTAGCGGCACTTACAGTTAGCCTTGGATGTTCTAAAACTGTTTCGATGGACTTTGCAATGTCATTTGGATGGTTCAACCATATCACAACTTCTTCATTAGGTTTAGATCTAAAATGAACATAGTCATAAACATATACGCCTTGTTCAGGAAGATGTGCTTCGTTAAAATAATTATAATTCATGAACAAGCAAGGCTTCTGATGGATGGCATAATCAAATACCATAGAAGATCCCAAGTTAATAACCGCTGCCGTATGCAAAGCCAAATTACTCAACAAGGTCACATCCTCAGGCATGGGCAAAATAGTGTCCCATGCGCCGCCCAATTTTTTCCAAATAGGTTGGATTGGTACAATGACATCCTTGTATTCTTCAATAATAGCATCGTAACGATCAGAAAAATCGACAGGACAGCGTCTAAAGATTAAACCCAAAGAATGACCTTGGGTATTTAAATATCTGATTGCTTTTGCAACATCTCTAAGGTACAACGGATCTTTTGGAGAGGTGGTGACATCATCCCCACTGTAACAAAGGTAAGTAATACCAGATTCCAGATGATTTTCTTGATAGAACATTTCCTTTGTTTTTAATTTATCGGTATTATAATGCGGTTCAAATTGTGGGGTACCTGTAACTACAACTTGGCGGCTTTCAACAAATGGGTAGTAAAACAAAATTTCCTGTTTCATGTGATTGCTCCACACATGATAATAATCCGCTGGAACATCTAATGTAGCTTTTGGTAAATTATCCCAAGAATAGACAAAGCACCCAGTAACTATACCCAGTTTTTTAGCAGCCTGTAACGGAGCAATCGCCAGAACTGAACGTTGACTGCAACAATATACTATATCTGGTCGGTGTTGTTCTAATACGGACTTGCAATCCTTAAAATAAGTCGTTCGCTGTTCCAAAAACGGAATTATTTTTCTTAACCAACTCAACCCTTTTTCTGAGTTTAAAAAAATCGCAGTCAAAGAAATTAAGAAGGCTTTTAACTTATTTTTCCAACCAATTCGCGATAATGGAAACACATAACTCCTATAAACAGGATCTTGTGTGCGCTTTTCAAAACATAACAATTCAACACGTAATCTTGTAGATTTTAGTACGCTAGTCAACCAGTGTAATTTAGGTTCTATAATGCGTTCCTGCGGAAAGCCCAATGCTTTTAAATCAAAAGGAGTATTATTCCAGAAAACAACTTCATGACCCCTATCTATAGCTATTTTATAAAAAGAGGTATAGGCGAAGTTGCGCAAGCTTACACCATCTGGAATTAAAACAAATAACTTCATTTTTCTCTTATGCATTCTAATCTATATATGCCTCTTTAGGGTTCATCAGTATTGAAAAATTCACCAGTTGCCAGATATGAAAACTCGATTCATTATCACCATTACAGTAGTCATTCCAAACCTTATCAATTGCATCCGCACAAAACCAGTCTTTGTATTGCCCCGACTTAATTTGACATAAATGTGCTTCAACATAAGCTTTGAGTTCGTGTCCTAGCCATTCTCTTTGCGGGGTTTGCAATGGTCGTTTAGGAGCATAGGCTAAAGTATCAGGAACATAATCCTTTAAAATATCGCGAAGTATTTTTTTTGATTGATTCTTGTCGACTTTATATTCTAATGGTAAAGAAAAGGCAAATTCAACCATTTTATAATCCAAGAAAGGCTCTCTTAGTTCTGTTGAAAATGCCATAGAAATCCTATCATTAAAACGTAATGCCCTAGGAATTTTTGTATAAAACAAATCCCTGTATTGTAAATTTTGAACGACATTGTCAAAAGGTGTAGGATAAACAACTTTTTTAGTGTAGTTCAATAAATGCTCTTTTAATATCTCTGGTCTAAAGGGACTTTTGCTCACACCTTGAATAGTACTTTTAACTTCTGCGGTATAGTAATCATATCCCGCGAGTTGTTCGTCCATACCCTGCCCGTCCAAAAGCACCTTAATGCCTTTTTTTGAGGCACGCTCAAATAGTTTCGCATACGCTAAGGTAGGGATACCGCCAAAAGGCTCATCTTGATGATCACTTATTTTTTCTATTAAATCTGGCACTTCAACTGAGGACAACAGCACTTTATTTAATGGGTTTGGATAATGCTTGATCATTTCTTTCACCCAGGGCAATTCATCATAATAGGAATTTCCCGTATAGAATGTAAAGGCTTCAATTGATGAGGCATTTGAACTATAAACATTCACAAAAGCCAATAATGCAGAACTATCCAACCCACCACTAATATTAATTCCTATTGGCACATCTGATCTAAAACGGAGTTTAATACTTTCTACTAGCAATGATTTATAATGCTCTTTGGCTTGGTTATAATCTTCTACTAGAGGTTGATTTTTGACGGCCACAACAAAATCATACCATTTTATTATTGAAATTGTGTCACCATTATACTCTAAATAATGTCCTGCTGGCAATTGATTTATGTCTTCCCAAAACGTTTCGTTTGTCATACCGTAACTGCCGTAACAAAAATAATTGATCCAAGCTTTTTGATTGGGTTTCTTTCGAATCCCACTATTATGTAATGCTTTAATTTCGCTAGAAAACAGGAATGTCCCTTTTGGATGTGTATAAAAAAAGGGTTTCACGCCAAATCTATCCCTAGCAGCAAATAGATGTCGTTTCTGTAGATCCCAAATAGCAAAAGCAAACATCCCGTTGAGTCTATGTAAACACTCTTTACCATACACTATATAAGCTGCAAGCAACACTTCTGTGTCAGATTTCGTCTTAAAATTGTATGCTGATGTTAATTCTGACTTCAATTCAATGTAGTTGTAAATCTCACCATTAAAAACAATGACATATCTACCTGATTCATCTGTAAATGGTTGATTTGCCTCAATAGAAAGATCTATAATGGCCAATCGGTTATGACCCAATACTGCAAGGTCTTTATCTTGGAACACTTGTGTGGCATCTGGTCCTCTATGGTCTTGACACCATAACATCTTATGAAAATCATAATTTTTGAAATCACCAATAATACCTGCAATTCCACACATTATACCTTACTGTTTTTTATATAGTCAATGGCTTTATTCCAATCGTTCATAGAATCAATATTAACATAGCTTTCGGCAGGAGATTCTATAAAGCACAATGTACTTCCATAAAGAGATTGCTGTTCTATAAGCGTTTTGGTTGTGGTCAAATAAATGGCACCATCTCTGTGGTAAGCTTCCGGCAACTCTTGTCGCCTACTTATGATTTTAGATTCACCCGTCGCTATGTTCAAATGTCCTTTGTCGTTTGCTTCAAATATCCAATGTGGATTATAGACATGTGGCACCTTTTGAACCGAGATTAACGCATCGCAATCATTGGAACTGAACTTTTCAATAGCTTCATTCAAAAAGGCAAGCGTTCTGAATGGATAAGTCACTTGCAGTAAACAGACCGCATCAAAATGAATATTCTGATTCTTATACCAGTTTAAAGCATGAAGAATAACCTCTATTGTTGGGGTGTCATCTTGGGCCAATTCGGGAGGTCTTTTAAAAGGTGTTTTGACACCTAACTTTTGGGCAACGGCAATGATTTCATCATCGTCTGTGGACACTATGACTTCTGAAAGCAGGCTTGATTGTAAGGCAATCTCGGTGGTGTATGCTAACAACGGTTTACTCCCTAATAATCTAATATTTTTTTTAGGAATACCTTTCGATCCGCCCCTGACAGGAATAATACCTAATATTCTCATCAATACATAATGGTTTTATGAAAGCGCAATTCAATAGTCGCTAAAATATCGGCAATCTTTTTACCGCTGTTCCCATCGCCATAGATAGTGCTGCGCTTATTTTTAGGATTTTTCAATTGCTCTAAAATTGCCGATTTGATAGGAGCACCGTCATAGGGCACGTCAATGGTATTTAGCCCACGTTCTCTCCTGTGTTGCCGTGAACCAATATTCACTACAGGAATACCTAAATAAGAACATTCTCGAATTCCCACACTACTATTCCCTATTAAGCATTGGCTGTGGTACAGCAATTTTAAAAAATCAATAGCATCCATATTCTTGAAAAACCGAATATGCTTTGGATCGTACTTCTCCCTATAAGAGCGAATGCCATTGGAAGTGCCATCAGAACCTGCATCTACGTTGGGCCAAAACCAAAAGGTTGGGATTCCCAATTCGTTAATGACATTAAGTGTTGTTGTAATATCTGATTTTGCTTGATCATATTCATTGGTCACAGGATGTTGCAACACCACCAAATAGTTTTCGGGCATTTCGGTTAAACCACCTACGCCACCATATTTTGAGATGGGATTAAAATCCAGTTCAGTCTGATCTATCAATCCATGGGCAATATCAATCGACGGGCAGCCGGTGTTAAAAACAAATTCCGCATCTTCGCCCAATTTTATCACACGTGCTTTGGCCTCTTCTGATGCTACCAAATGAATATCCGCCAATTTAGTATTGGCATGTCGTACTTTTTCATCGATATTCCCCGTCACCTCTCCGCCTTGCAAATGCACCAAAGGGATATTTTGGTAGGCCGCCGCAATGGAAGTGGCAATGGTTTCAAACCGATCGGCAATGGTGATCACCGCATCGGGTTTTAGATTATAGAACACATTGGCAAGTTCCATCACCCCTAAACCGGTGGTTTTGGCCATGGCGGTTTTATTCTCGCCTTCCAGCACCATAAACACCCGTTCATCAATCTTAAAACCGTCGCGCTCTATATAATCTGCCGCGTTGCCATAACGGTCCAATAAGGCAGATCCGGCTACCACCAACTGTAATTGCAGATCAGGATGTTCTTGAATAGCTTTTAAAGCCGTTTTGATTCTGCTATATGAAGGACGCGCTGTTATAACAGCACATATTTTTCTAACTCTCCCCATTTAAATGATATCTTTTGTAGTTAAAAACTCCCAAGCTGCCATTGGCCTATTCAATTGCTTTCCTATCACCTTCTCAAACTCAGAAGCATCGATACCAAACCCTTTGGGTTTTTTAGCTTCTAAGTCGGTAAAAGACAAGAAATGACCTTTTGGTAGGGCTTTATTGACTGCCAAAGATTTCTCAAAGATTTGTTTTAATTCGGTAAACGAACTCGTATCGGTTTTAGATATGGGATGCTGTAAAGCTTTATAAATGTAACGCGCATCATGACTGAGTTGTATTGCTTGTACTATGGTAAGGGAGGCACTGGCATCTGGCCCAGTCTCCTTGGCATCCAAAATCACATGAAATTCCAAAAACTCAGCACCTAATGTCACCGCAGCTACACCTGTACTAACTTGAGCAGAATGATCTGAAAATCCAATAGGCACCTGATATCTATCCTTAAGTTCTTGTATGACATTTAAACCCAATTGTTCAGCGCTTGTTGGATATGCTGTAGTGCACTGCATAATACTGTAATCCACATGTCTTTCTTTTAAAAAGGCTACCGCCGCATCCAATTCTGAATAAGAACTCATTCCTGACGATAAAATCACAGGTTTTTTGGTTTGTGAAATCTTTTCCAACAATAAAAAATTATTGACCTCTCCTGACCCAATCTTATAACGCCTTACCCCCACTTCTTCCAACAAATCAACAGCAGCATTGCTAAATGGTGAACTCATAAATTCCAAGCCAACAGCGTCACAATGTGCTTTTAATTCCTTCCATTCTTTAAGAGCAAATTCCATGGCTTTCCAATAGTCGAAGCGTGTGGCATAAGCATCAGTAAACTTGACTCTAAACGGTTCGTGAATGCTGCTTTCGGCATCAGCAATATGGGTTTGAAATTTAATTGCGTCCACACCCGTAGTCGCAACGGCATCTATATAGTCATGGGCCTTTTGCAAACTTCCATTATGGGCTTGGGCTATTTCAGCGATAAGGAAAAGTTTATTCATTCAATAACCAATTTGTGTGATCAAATATATAAAAGTTTATGTGATGACTTTTAGATTATTAAAGTATTTCTGATTTCAAGATACCTTAAAAGGACACACCTCTAACAAACCTTTCTGAATAGATTCAATTAGATTAGCTTCGGGCAGATTAGGATAGGAGTCAAAGTTTTCAAATGCATTTTGTAGATCAGACCAATTGGACACTTTTTCTGGGACATAACAATCCAGATTTACAGATTCAAAATAATCTTGGAATTTTACCCCATCTCCAAATAATTTATCAGAAAACTCAACCCAAACGGCAGGAATTTGATAAGCATGTGCTATAATGACACCGTGTAACGAAGAGGAGACGATGCGTTCACATTGCAGAAACAAGTCTGTCGTAGTTTCAATACAATTAGTCATCAAATCAATGACAATAACACGATCATCATTTACTTGTATATCCTTGACAAACTTATAGTCAGAGTAATGCGGCACTATGCCCAACTTATAGCTTTTCTTTACTTTTGGAGTGTAATATCTTGGTAACAATAATGCCGGGTCTCCATAAACCTCTGGAATATCATATCCTTGCGACATCAAGACTCTTCGAGTTTGTGGTCCCCTAACGGCCAAGAATTTTGCGCTTTCAACTTGTTGGTCTGATTGAATAATACCACTTCCCCAAACGATACATTTAGAGTTTACATGAGCCAAGATGCTTCCTGCAGTTAGATAAATAGGCTGTAACAAATCTCTAATATATCTCCGTTTAGGATGCGTCCAAACCACTCTTTTATTAGAGATTTTTTCTACGAGATACGCTCCTATTAAATCCCCATAATTCTCCTTGGTTTTTCCCATGAGCCGAGGCTCGCTCCACCAAAATAAACGGATTGTTTTATATAGTATCATTGTCACCTTTATTGAGATTGATTGTAAATTTCACCTGCTTCAGATCTTCTGAAACCTCATAGGCATAGTTATGGTCACGATATCGAAATACGATTTCCTTCAATATAAGATCATTTATTGCTTTCATGGTCATAAAGGGTTGGGTCTGTTTTCCCATAGCCTTTTTAATCTGGTGCTTTAGTGATTTAAAATACGGGGCCTCTCTTATTACAACTTGAATAACCGAACCTGAATACGTATAAATTGCTGCACCAAAGAAATGTTCTATATGCGATGAAATGTTGTCCAGATGAACTTTGAATTTTGGATCTTCAAGAATGATGGCATCATCTTTTCGATAGCAACGTCCCCATGTTTTAGGATTGGGGTGCACGATTTTTTGATCTTTATGCCATAAGAAATGACGTTGGTTAATGCGCAATACATTTCTTAATCTTGGCATTACCGTAAGTTGACGGTCTCTCTTCTGAGGATAACGTTCATGCCACTGATGATAAAGTAAAAGCTCATCACAGTTATTTGATGTGACTCCAGATAATAATACCCTATAAGTTAAGTCTTCGTCTTCAGAGCCATAAAAGTGGAAAAACTCGTCCAATCCACCAACGGCTTCTAATGTAGATTTAGGAAATAAACCAATCCCAAACGTATCGCCAATATGAGTGGTTTTAATAGCTTTTAAATTAAGATATTTTTGCTGCTCCTTTGTAACCTCCTTAGAGAGGTAGCCTATTTTAAAAAGTGAAAAAGAATTCGGACGTGCTAATTTTAAAGCTGTTTCCACAAAATTCTCTGAAAATAGCACATCAACATCTGCTGTTACGATAAATTCGCTTTGAGCTTTTTTTATACCGAAATTTATGGCCTTACTTTTGTTCCATAATAAGCCAGAATGTCCCACATAATTATACGTGGCAAAGTCAAATCCATTCACAATTTCTTTTGTCGTACGAGCAAAAGCATCTTGACTGCCATAATCTATAAAAATCACTTTAAACTTTTTAGAGGTTTGCGTTTTTAAAGACTCTAATGATAATTTCACTCGGGCAAAATCACGATTTCTGTATGCGAATACGATATGGATGTCATTTATCAAAATATATAAGAAGTATTTTTAAGTTCGAAATATCTATATTAAACAAATTATAACTATCTCACTTCGATCATCAAACTAAAAATGGGTGAAATTTCAACTCTCATTAGTCGATAATGAAATAGAATTATATGCTCTTAAAACTTCGTCTTTGATATAATTATAGCCCAAAGTTTCTCTCAGTTCTTTATTATAAAAGTGAGCATCGTTCAACAACTTTTCATTTGATAATGCAAATAAAACTCTTTCTTGAATTTCCTCAATGGATTCTGGATTCTCAATCAAAATACCGTTAACATTATTTTGGATGATTTCCTCCGATGCTCCTCCAGGATTAGATTGTATAGGAAATGCTCCCATAACGATAGCTTCAAGCAAGGTGTTCGGCATGCCATCAGAAATACTGTTTCCTATATAAATTAAACTTTCACCCATCAGAGAGAGCACCTTGTCATGGTTTATATGTTGTCTAATTTCAATAAAATCAATATTTGAAATTCTATTTAAAGCAGTATTAAAATCATCATCAGCACCAAAAACAATGATTTTATAATTATTTAATTGATCTTGAATATTTTTTAAGGCCAATATAACATTAATGGCTTTTCCAAAGCGCTGTTCATAACCTTTAACCAAAATTACTTTTCGTTGATCAATTGGTAAATTTAACAAAGCATATTTATTTATCTCATAACCTCCTCCTCCAGGAAACACTCCTAAAACGCTTCCCTTAAAGCCCATTTCTTTGGCTATTTTAATATCACGATGACAATCAGCAAACATATAATCTAAGTGTGGCAAAACTTTTAGAATATCCTCTTTGTATGGTTCTATGTTTCTGTAATAATACAAATCATTACCCCAAGCTGAATAAATCCACTTTATATGTTTATTTTTCTTCATTGTCGTAATTAACGGTACCGTGCAGTTATACATGACAAAACTATGGACAACGTCTGGCTGAATTTCATCTAACAGCGCTTGAAATTTATTTTCAATGTTATTTTCAAATAAACTATGCACTCGTGGGAAGTTTCTTTTTAATAAATAACGTCCTTTAAAATTTCCAAATTTATAACGCCAATTGGTATGTTGAGTTACCCAATCCCATTCTGGGATGTACCCACCGTTCAAAATATCAAACCAATGCACATCATTACCACTATCCTTTAATTGGGATACCCATCTAATGGTATGGATAGATCGCATAGCAACAATTAGTATCTTCATCTCATTATCAAACTATCAATTAACACTCACTATCATTCGTTAAGGTTTTTTTTAGATATGAAGTGGCAAGATACTCCATAAGGTCTGGTCTGTTTAAAACTAAATGGTCTGGATTAACTTTCCATTTTTCATATAATTCTGAAAAAGCCGATGCTATCATCTGGCTATCCCCAAAGTCAAATACATAAGGGTATTCTTTCCCTAACAATCTTTTACATTCACTATAATAAGGACCAATATAAATTATAGGCTTATCAGCTGCTACACAATGTGGAAATTTCCCTGGCAAGAAAGGACTGATCTCTGACTTGGCTTCCAAAATAAGATTAACTGATGTTTCCTGCTGCATTTCATAGACTTGACTAAAAGGAACATAGCCATCACTTACATATAGAGAAGGCATGCTTTTTTTTTGATTTAATAAATAAGTATCATATTTAGATGGCCCGCCTAAAAAGATGAGAGTAGTGTTTTCTTTGGAATCTGGGTATGCATTCAGGAACAAATGATAAGCTTCAACAATAGGTTTTGGGTCTCTTAAATCTAATAAGTTGCCCGCGTATAAAATATTGAACTTCTCTTTTTTAAAGTAAATAGGCAGAGCCATTTTGTGAACTTCTTCATGTAAAAGCTGATGCGGTACAATCAAACTTTTACCTTCTATTGCTTCGTAATAACTCTGCATCCACTCCTTAAGCATTAAGCTCGGAAACACTATTCGTTTGGCATTTATTGCGATCTCTCTGAAAAAATAACGTTGTTTTTTATAACCATATGGCACGTAGTTATAAGGACGTGGATACAATTGTTGTGGAAAAGGATCGTGGACATAAGCATACCATTTGTCGTGCCATTGTGGCAATTCAAAAACAGCCTTGTGTGATCGATAACTATTCCCTTTGCTTAATGTCCAAATCATATTAAAATCATCTGGATCATATTTTGCAATAGCTTTCTCTAAACTTTTGGCATCGTTAAAAAAGCCAAATGAAAAACCAAAAAAAGTATCCACGTATTTAGAAATATCAATATTGAACCACCTGTTCAATAGTCGTTGTACTCGACTTAATAAATAAATGATGTTATTTTTTCTTTCTTTAATGGCATAACAGTCGATACCTTCAAGTTGAATTTCCTTTTGTGTAAAATGCAAAAGAGTCAATTTATAACCTGCATCAACTAAGCTATGAATTAATGCGACTCGTCCCTTAGTGCCACTACTATCATCAATATCAATTGATTCTACAATAACTAATACGCTATTCGAACAACTATTCATTATTGCGTCCTATTTTCTTAATTAAAACTCTTTTAGCTTTATATAACGGCCTGATTACAAAGTTCAAATAATATCGAAGATTCAATTTTAATTTTTGACTAAACCTTAAATGATCAATATTCTCAATTAACACGTTAAAAACCTTTTTTTCCTTTAAAAATAAAGACGAACCAATAAAATATCTCGCCAATTTGTAATTTAATAGGTCTTTATCTTTTAAATTCTTTATAACCAATTCACTCGCCTTAACCTTAGAATTTCTTCTCATCTTATCATTGTTCCAAAACTCAGCTGTTGTTGAGTTTCCATGCTTCCTAACGTAATACAATATGGTATCAATTGAAATACCTTTTAGACCATTGGACAACAATCTTGAAAAAAACTCCCATTCATCTCCGTAAAAAATCACCTCACTAAACCGCTCTTTACCAATTACCTCTCTATTCCATAAAACCGTACACGTATTAAACGGGATAGTATTGCTTATCATATCATAGATATTCTCTATATCTAATGGCGTTAAATCACTTACAACCGGTTCTGAAAATGAATAATCATGATTAGATCCAAAGAAAACGGTCTTACTAAATCGACAAAAATCTGAAGAATGCTCAATTATCAAACTAAGACAAATTTCCAAACATTTAGGATGCATGATATCGTCACTGTCCGCCCATATTACAAAATCTCCCGTACTCAATTCAAGACCGTAGTTCCGGCATGCATTAGCACCCTTAGGTCGGTCTTTGGGACGATCAAAGAATTTTATGCGTTTATCGGTATTAGAATATTCTTTGACTACTTTACCTGTATTATCTAGGGACCCGTCATCTACAATAATAAATTCCCAATTATCATATGATTGATTTATTATGGCATCTATGCTCTCTGAAATTAGACTTCCTCTGTCATAGGTAGGCATTATTACAGAAATTAATGGACTTTTCATATACTAAATTTTGGAGTCTTCTAACTCATTTATTCAAGTTTTCTGTTGTAATATCCAAAATGTTTTTGTGAATGAAATTACATTAAACATAAACAGATTCTACGATGTTCAACATTTGCTCAAAACTATAATTTTCAATACTAATAATTTTGTTTATTTCGTATAATTCTAAAGCAAACTTTAATGTTTCATTTTTTAATATTTCATTAAACTGCCTTAATAACTACAATTATTTATTCGAATTTAAATTTAAAAACTTTTGCTTCAGATTTAATAATACATTTCTTCTAAAAAAAATGATATTGGGCAAAATAAGTGATGGATATCTACTTTTGACAAGACTATAAATTCGCGATTTAGCACTCGACACATACAGAATATCCCCTTTATAATAAGGTTTTAAATGTTTCTCTATTAATATCCAGCTTTCAATTAATCCCTGTATATTTTTAATAGTAGAACTACTAATATTGGCAAAGCCAGGATCGGACCTCCTATACAATACATAGGCATTCTTTACATACTTTATTTTTTGACACCCAATTAAAACGCGAGTTAAATACTCCCCATCCTGATTGACAATTAAATCTTCATTCCAAGATCCTGCTTGTGTTATTAATTCTCTTTTTATTAAATAAGCGTGAACGGGTAGATAAGTCGAGTATTTACCTAAATCCTCAAGAAATCCTAAACCACTGTTATAATTTTTATAAATTTTAAATTCCCTCAATTTATACTTAGAATCATGTTCAAGAAAACCCCAAGAACATGTTGCAACATCAATTTCAGGTATTTGTAATTCAGAAACTTGCGCTTCTAATTTATTATTCGAAAACAAATCATCACTATCTAACCAATTCACATACGCTCCTTTACTCAGTTCGAAACCATAGTTTCGACATGCATTCGCTCCTTTTTCTCGATCCTTAGGTCGATGATGGTATTGAAACCTTAAGTCTTTAGCACAGTACGCTTCCATAAGATCAGAAGTCCCGTCAATACTCCCATCATCCACCACAATACATTCCCAATTATTATAGGTTTGAGCCAACACAGAATCAAGCGTTTCGCCTATTAAGTGCGCCCGGTTATAGGTGGGAATGATTATGGAAACGAGGGGTTGATCTGGCATAATTTGATAATATCAAGGTTTCATTGGAATGTAGAACAACTTTATATATAATGCATTCCTTTTAATGCGTTTTGGCTTCTACTTTTTGCAATCTCAGGATACAGCTTTTTTAAGAGCTTCAATTCCTTCTTGTATCCAATAGCTCTTTTAAATTTTGCTTGCAACTGAAGCTTTAAAATAGTACGCTTCAAATGTTCTGTTTTTTTATCAATGAGATTAGGCGTTAGGATATTTGCAAATTTCACCTTATAAACCTTCTCAGTATTTCTATAATAAAAATCACTAAAAATAGGCGATTGCTTAATCTCACGATTCTCTCTATCATGAATTATATAACACTGTGGCAGAACTCCTATTTTGAAACCATGATACAGGACTCTCTGACAGTAATTATCATCTTCACCATAATGAAAAAACAAAGGATCAAACCCTCCAACAGTTTCCAAACATTTTTTAGAAATCAACCAAGCCGCAGCATTGACAAATGGAACATCATAAACTGAGGCTAAGGTGTTGCCTAATACAAAATCAGAATAAAACTGTCCAGAGTCTTCTTTCAGCATGAAATTAGCAAAATTTCTATCTAATTTTTTTTTATCTCCTGTAATATGAATAGGACTTAGAATCCCGTAACTGGAATTTTTCTTTTGAAAATCTATAAGTTTATCCAATACATCATCTACCAAATAAGCATCCTGGTTCAATAAGAAGACATGTTCTGCACCTCGATCTAATGCATAGCGGATACCAATATTATTGGCTTGACCAAAACCTAAGTTAGAAGCATGCTTCAATAGTTTAACATTTGGATAATTTGTTCCAATAAAGGAAACAGTTTCGTCACCAGATGCATTATCAACAACTATAGTAGAATAATTTACACAGCTTTTTAAACAGGCATCAATCCATCGTAGGCCATTATAACTAACTACTACTATCATAACATTAGGCTTTTCCATGGGCTGTATCAACTTAAAAAAACCGTTTTAAAAATTTCAAGGGCGCCACAATAAACGAACCTATTTTATATGAATTAGAATTATAAATATAATTTAACTTATTCTCTAAATTCTGAGTGTCTATAACTTTTCTACCTTCAAAAATTGAATTTCCAATTTTTTGTAAAACTCTATCTGAACATATGGCAATCAAGAAATTAGGATGAGATTCTGTATTCATTATATTAGTATAGTCACCAGTATAAAACTCAAAACTTTCACGATTCGAATCATCGAGAATTATTGAACTCCCATGAATATAACTTTGGCTAAGCAACTGGTATTCATTAAAGTATTTAGAAATTAATTCAATGAATTCAGACTTATATAGCTCTTTTATGTGATAAGGATTATTATATTTTCTTAGATCTGAATAAAAATGTTTGTCAGGAGAAGAAATCAGTAAAAATCCATCGGGTCTCAACACCCGTTTTATTTCAGTTAACATTTGCTCATGTTCATCGTGATGTTCAAGTGTTTCAAAACTAATTACCACATCAACACTATTGGTATTGAGAGGTATAGCACTAGTTGAACCTTTAATAAAGTTAAGATTATCCCTTATATATTTACCTTTTGCTCTTTCAATCGTTTTTTCATCTATATCTACACCATAGACATGTTGACATTCATAGCTCAATAAATTACTTCCATATCCTTCTCCTGAAGCAATGTCTAAAACAGTCTTATCTTTTATCAGGGACATGGCAATGGCGTACCTATGTAAATGATTTATTGTATTACCATTATATATTGACGTTTCAAGCCTTTCGCCTGTAAATTTAGAACTCATACATTACTTTTAAATAATAGCAAATGGTTAGTAAACAATTAATTTACCTTATTTTTTTCAGATATCCATTAACATTAAAGGTTGCATTTTCACCAAACATATCACACCATTTTCTATCAACGATGTACTCTGGATGATTAGGTAGAAATTCGCGGATGGCACGCAGCGGACCTCCATTATATTTCTTCTCTAATCCAAGTTTATTGATAATTCCATCTTCTACTATTAGATAAGAATCTTTAGATACTAAAGAATGGAACTTATTTAATACTCCAATAGTATCTTCATACATATGTGAAGCATCCTCTATAACTAATATGGTATCAAATCCTTTTGTCAATTCTAAATCATAACCAGACCAACCGTCAGTAAAAAAATGAATACGTTCATGTTTTTTCACAATTGGCTCAACATCATCTTCAATATCAATAGCATGAATCATACCTTTCCCGATACTATCTAATAAATCAGCCATATAATAGGCACCACCTCCCTTTCGAGTGCCAATTTCAATGATTAAGTCTGGTTTTACTTCAGATATAATCATTTGATACATGACATAATCGAAAGGACATCGAACGGCCTTTACACCGCGATAAGAAACTTTATGATGACCTTTATCGATAGAATCTACAGTGATTTTCACGGCTTCATCTTTACTAAATTTATTAAACTTAATCATTTTGTTTTGTTTTTTGAGATTCCCATTTTAAGTTTGGTCTTATAATTCCCGGCAAGCTTCCAACATAATCGCCGCGTGTAGGACTGTTTTCTAAGTCCTCAACAATATTAAATGCAATAGCTTCTCTTTCATGAAAGTGTACTTTAAATGGGTCGTGTGTAACTAATGCAGCACCAACAACTATGACTCCTTCAGAGAAAATATTTTCATAAATCCAAACAGTTGTCTCATAAATGCCTTCTTGTTTTTTTTCATGATAAAGCACTGTTCTGTTTTCATGAGTATCAAATATATTTACCCCACTGGAATTAAAAAAATTAAATGCAGAATGGATTCTATGACCAGATTCCACCACTTTATATGTCACAGTAACACCAATTTTTTCAGTAATTTTAAAATTGTCAAATTGCTGCTTGTATTTATTGTGTGCTCTAACAGATAATATTTTAACAATGTTATTACCATTTTTACTAGTCCAAGTTTTACTAGAAGCAGTTCCAAATTCAGTACTCAAATATGTATCAATCACCTCTGACACTTTACCCGTTCTAATTATGCTGCCATCTTTCATTAGAATCGCCCGAGTACATAAACGCATTATGGAATCCATATTATGACTCACAAACAACACCGTCCGCCCCTCACCTTGGCTAATATCTTGCATCTTACCAATCGCCTTCTTTTGAAACTCGGCATCACCTACCGCCAACACCTCATCAATCACTAAAATATCAGGTTCCAAATGCGCCGCTACGGCAAATGCCAAGCGCACTCGCATCCCACTGCTGTAGCGTTTCACAGGGGTATCAATATAACGCTCACAGCCAGAAAACGAAATAATTTCTTCTTCTTTGGCTTTGATTTCCTTTTTGGTCATCCCCAAGATAGCGCCATTCAAATAAACATTCTCACGTCCTGTCATCTCAGGATGAAAGCCTGTGCCTACTTCCAGAAGTGAGGCAATCCGGCCTTTGGTTTTAATTTCACCTGTAGTCGGGCTGGTTACACGAGATAAAATTTTTAATAAGGTGGACTTACCTGCGCCGTTTTTACCGATAATACCCAAGACTTCGCCACGTTGCACTTCAAAGTTGATATCCTGCAAAGCCCACACATATTCCGATTCGCCTTTGGTGCTACGGTCATTGGACTCGCCCACTTTTAAGAAGGGGTCTTCCTTTCCACGCACCTTATGCCACCAACGGTTGAGATCATGACTGATCGTGCCGGTACCCACAGTGCCAAGTCGGTATTGTTTGCTGATGTTGGAGGCTTTGAGTATGATGTTATTCACGGTTATCGGTTATCTGTTTTCGGTTGTCTGTTATCGGTTATCTGTTGTCTGTTGTCTGTTATCGGTTCGCCGTTGTCTGACAACTGACAACTCACAACCGACAACGGCTACTTCCAGTCTTTTTCTACGTACATTATAAACTTGAACAATTTTGCCCCTAAAATATCATATTTATCTATCATTATTTTAACATCTAAATCAGGATAGAGCTGTTCTATCATTTCCAATTGTGATAGACATTCTAAAAGGGACGCATGTGCATAAACTAAAAACTTGATGAAGTCTTGTTTATATCTACGTCTGCCATATCCTTCTACAATATTATCTTTTATACTTTTGGAAGATCTTCTCACTTGACTTCCTTGTTCGTATAATTCGAACTTCGGTAATTTTAAAGATAAATGATGTACTTCAAGAGCATATTCGATTGCTAAATTATAAACGTCTAAATCACTATACGATTTCATAATAAAACAGTTTTAAATTAAAGCTAATCGTTGCCTGTTGGCGGTTATCGGTTATGGATTTCTTTCGCATTGACAACGGACAACTCACAACTGACAACTCACAACCGGCTACACCGTATCAATAAACGATTTCTCCGTTTTGTTAAATATAACCAATCCTATTAAAAACAGGACCACACTAATAATCAAGGTATAAATAAATCCAAACCAACTGAACGCTCCGGTATTTAAAAGCATGACTCTAAAGCCTTCTATAATTTGGGTCAAGGGGTTGTATTCTACAATTAATGCCACAGTACTGGGAAACTTGGCTTTTGCCTCACTTACCGGATAGGGCACAGCGGATACGTACATCAATAACTGCACGCCAAAACCAACCAATACGGTTAAGTCTCTATATTTGGTGGTCATGGAAGAAATGATCATCCCCAGTCCCAAGCCCATCAGGGCCATCATAACAATATACACAGGGAGTAAAAAGATATGGCTGTTAAAGCCAAAAGTCTGCCCCTGAAATGCGTAATAGATATAAAACCCAATAAAAATACCCAATTGAATCCCAAACTTCAATAAGTTGGAAATGGTCACGGACATGGGCATAATCACTCTTGGAAAATAGACTTTCCCGAAAATACTTTGATTGGTGGTAAAAGTGCTTGAGGTGCCCGTGAGGCATTCCCTAAAATAATTCCAGGCCGTAATCCCCGCCAAATTAAAGAGGAATGGCGGCACACCTCCGGTTTGGATATTCCCAAGATTATTAAAAATCAAAGTGAAAATAACCGAAGTGAACAAGGGCTGAATCACATACCATAAAGGTCCTAAAATGGTTTGTTTATAGACCGTGACAATATCCCGTTTGACAAAAAGGATGAGCAAATCTCTGTAACGCCAAATTTCCTTAAAATTAAGGTCAATCAGTTTATGCTTTGAAGAAATGGTGTACAGCCATTGATCTTGTGGTGTCATGAGAGGCATTGCATTTTTAACTGGGCTAATATAATAGAAATTATGGAGTTAGATCTAAGTTTTTGATTGCGACTTATAAAATTCGATCATGTGATGCAAACCTTCGTCCAAACTGGTCAGCTCTCGGTGTAAAATGGCTTTCATTTTGGTCACATCAGGACAACGACGACGCATATCGCCCTCAATTAGAGCAGGTAAATGGATAATTTCAGAACTGGATCCCGTAAGCTTAATGATTTCCCTGGCGAGCTCCAAAACACTCATCTCTCGATCATTTCCGACATTTAAAACACTGTTTTCATAATTGCGGTGTAGGGTTTTGATGCAGGTGGCAATGGTATCCTCGATATAACAAAACGAACGGGTCTGCAGACCATCCCCATGAATTTCTATTGGTTTTCCTGCCAAAGCAGCCTTTAAAAATTTAGGAACCACAAAGTCCTCGCTTTGATGTGGTCCATAGGTATTGAAGAAACGAAAAATAGTATAGGGCAGACCGAATTCCTTTTCATAAGACCTAAAAAAAGCTTCGCCAACATTTTTGACTATGGCATAAGGCAATCGCGAGTTTAAAGGGGTGGTGTTTTCATTCTGCGGGATTTCAAAGGGTTCGCCATAGACCTCAGAGGAACTGGAAAAAAACACCCGCTTGACTCCCGAGCTTTTTGAAAGCGCCAACACATTCTTGATGCCTTCAATATCCTCCAATACGCCAAGGGGATGTTCCAAAGTACGTTGCACGCCTACAACCGCAGCGAAGTGAAAGACATAGTCAAAGTCAAAACGACCAAAAACGGGGAGGATATCCTTGTAGATATTAACATCAGCATTGATAAAGATCACATTGTCAGATTTCGGCATTTTTCGGATATGGCCTGTTGAGAGATTATCGACAATAACAATCTTATAGGTCTCAGTTTCGGCCAATCTTGTGGCCAAGGCACTTCCAATATTACCGGCACCACCAGTGATCAAGAAATTAGTCATATCATATTTTAAGCATTAAAAGTCGCACGCTGATGAAATGACGATATTCTACTTAGGGAATGGTCAGAATGTATCTCGCCATGAATCAAAAAACGAATATAAAAAAATAGATGGAACTATGGGGGTGAATTGTTATAAAATTGGGGTGGGTTTATATGATGTGGCTAATTAACATGATTGATACATGATTTAAGATAGGATAGGCAAACCCTCCGGCTATATCTCCTTCGTCGATATAGCCACCTCCCTTTGACTAAAGGGAGGAGCCACTGAGATATAGTTTATGACATGCAGATAGTTTACAAGATAAACACGTAATTTTAAGTTTACTGAAAAAGACAGGTTAATTATAAAATAACAAATAATCTTGGAAAATCACCATGCCGCTCCCCTCTTTAGCCAAAGAGGGGAATAAATTTACCGTAGTAAAACAAAGGTAAAGAAAGGGGAGTTTGAATAAGCCATAGGGGAATGAATTTACCGTAGTGAAACGAAGGTAAAGAAAGGGAAGTTTGTTCTAACATAAGTAGTTTTAGCACTACATATCCAAATATTATCTATTTTTAATAAATGTCCAAGCAAAGAATACATACCAAAAAAGAATTACAAGGCTACAGAAAAGAGTTGCGCAAAAAACTAACTCCTGCTGAAGCA
>Ga0208015_1000298_pt1 | contig 30782 bp, 28 predicted proteins | sample 26BtaG_FD_184101 | JGI IMG/M metagenome (GOLD analysis project Ga0208015, IMG submission 184101) | Marine viral communities from Cariaco Basin, Caribbean Sea - 26B_WHOI_OMZ_CsCl (SPAdes) (version 2) | ecosystem: Environmental > Aquatic > Marine > Oceanic | place: Caribbean Sea: Cariaco Basin...
GTTCCTGCATTTGGATTCTTGAAAATCTAAATAAGCTCAATAGTCATATTTCATCTTCGCAGGTTGACTTTGGCAAGAAAACGGTGCGACTTCAATTCAACTCTCAAAATTACAGCTTAAAAGAAGCGGTCATTTTGCTAAGTTCCATCGGATATGAGCCTTATATAAGCCTGGAGGATTTCTCAACAGGAAAAAGCCAGGTGAACCGCTCCTTAATCTACAAACTAGGGATCGCAGGATTTGCATTTGGCAATGTCATGTTTCTATCATTTCCTGAGTATTTTGAAGTGAAAGAGTTTTGGCTCGACCAGTATAAGCCCTTTTTTAGATGGTTGATGTTCGCTTTTTCACTACCAGTGGTTTTTTATTCTTCACAAGATTATTATATCTCTGCCTACAAAGGCTTGCGCGCCAAAGTTTTGAATATTGACGTCCCCATTGCACTGGGAATCATCGTGCTTTTTTTACGAAGCACTTGGGATATTGTTTTTGATTTGGGCTCAGGCTTTTTTGATAGTTTAACCGGCTTGTTGTTTTTCTTATTGCTGGGTAAATTCTTTCAACAAAAAACCTATTCGTTCCTTTCTTTTGAACGCGACTATAAATCCTATTTCCCAATTGCCATTACCAAGATTTCTAAAAATGGTGAGGAACATCCCATTCAAGTGTATGATATCAAAAAGGGCGACCGATTATTGATTAGAAACGAAGAATTGATACCGGTAGATGGTGTACTCATCAAAGGAAAAGCAAAAATAGATTATAGTTTCGTTACAGGAGAATCGGACCCTGTGAGCAAGGTCTCGGGAGACAAACTTTTTGCCGGTGGCAAACAGGCTTCCGGAAGTATAGAAATGGAAGCTTTAAAAAGTGTTGAACAGAGTTATTTGACACAGTTGTGGGGCAATGATGTGTTCAATAAGGACAAAGCCGACGGATTTACAACCTTGACCAACTTAATCAGTAAACGATTTACCATTGTCGTTCTGAGCATCGCCTTTATTTCTACGGCATTCTGGCTGTTTGTTGATGCCAGCAAAGCCTTGAATGTGTTTACCTCTGTTTTGATTATTGCCTGTCCTTGTGCCATAGCCTTGGCAGCACCATTTACACTTGGCAATATACTTCGCATTTTTGGCAAGCATAAATTCTACCTAAAAAATGCTACCGTTATTGAACAGTTGGCGGCGATAGACACCATCATATTTGATAAAACCGGCACTATTACTTCCAATAAGCAAAGCACGGCGACTTATGAAGGAGATGCACTTTCTTCGTCCGAAGAGGTATTATTAAAAAACACGTTAAGAGGGTCCAATCATCCACTGAGTAGAACACTTTACGACCTATTGGAAGAAAATGACATTATCATGCTCGATCAATTTGAAGAGCATGTGGGACAAGGTATTCAAGGGGTACACCAACAGGACAGTATCAAAATTGGGTCTGCAAATTTTGTTGGAAAGACCAACGATACTGCGGTTCTTAACACTTCAGTCCATATCAGTACCAACGACGCCTATAAAGGAAAGTTCACCTTTTACAATAGCTACCGAAAAGGATTGTCGCAATTGTTCAACAAACTCAAAAAAAATTACGATTTAGCAATACTCTCCGGTGACAACGAGGGCGAAATGGAAAATTTAAAAAAACTGCTTCCAGCAAGGACCAAATTGCTTTTCAACCAAAAACCAGATGATAAATTAGAATACATTAAGCACCATCAGAGTGAAGGGGCCAAAGTCTTAATGATTGGCGATGGACTGAATGATGCCGGCGCGCTGGCCCAAAGCAATGTAGGCATTGCGATTTCAGAAAATGTCAATGTCTTCTCTCCTGCATGTGATGCTATTTTGGATGCAGTCAAATTCAATAATCTTAGCGATTTTATTAACTTGTCTAAATCGGCCATCAAAATCGTAAAGTGGAGCTTTGTGCTGTCATTTATGTACAACGTGGTAGGGGTCTCTTTTGCCGTAACCGGACGACTAGAACCTGTTGTTGCAGCCATATTGATGCCTTTAAGTTCCATAAGTATCGTGGTTTTTACGACAATCGCTACAAATGTAACGGCACGGAGATTAAAATAAATAACAACACAGGAATCCATGTTCTTGTCTATGAATAAAAACTTTAGGTCTTAAATGATTAAACAAAAAAGTCCACCTACATAATAGGGAAGTACACAAAAAAGTAGTTTTCCGCCCGGCAGGTTAAGCTTTGGTCTATCTCAATTCCGATGTCAATCAGTACAATCACCAAAACCTTATGCACTTGGCCTTTAATTTTCGGATGTTATCAATAAACTGTGTGAATTAACAAGGTGATAAAAATAGAAAGTTTATAAAAATATTCCGATATTCGTATTTCAAATCATTAAAACATGATAATTATCATAAAATAACAAAATGGTCAAATGTATTTTTGAACCATAACTTCTATAAGGTATGAGCGTTATATATTTATTACTGAGTCTTAGTATTTTAGTAGCCGTCATCTTTTTTGTTGCCTTCATTTTCGCCGTTAAAAACGGACAGTATGATGATAGCTACACACCATCCGTACGTATGCTTTTTGAAGATGAATTAGTAAAAGAAAAACCAAAAACATTAAAAAAATCAAAAACTAACTAACCAAGAATAATTTTTTACTATGGAAATGCAACAATTCTATTACGATAACAAAATCGTTAAGAAATTCCTCTATGCCACCTTGTTCTGGGGTCTTATTGGTATGATCGTCGGACTCTTTTTAGCTTTTCTATTCCTTTTTCCAAATCTGACCGATGGCATTTCATGGCTGAGTTTTGGACGGTTAAGACCATTACATACCAATGCGGTTATTTTCGCCTTTGTAGGTAATGCTATTTTTGCTGGGGTGTATTACTCATCACAAAGGTTACTAAAAGCCAGGATGTTCAGTGATGTCTTAAGCAATATTAACTTTTGGGGCTGGCAATTAATCATTGCTGCAGCGGCAATTACTTTGCCTTTGGGTTTTTCCACCTCAAAAGAATACGCAGAATTGGAATGGCCAATTGATATTGCCATTGCTTTTGTATGGGTTGTTTTTGGCTGGAACCTTATTGGGACGATACTAAAAAGAAGACAACGCCATTTGTATGTAGCCATTTGGTTCTATATTGCCACTTTTGTTACAGTTGCCGTACTCCATATATTCAATAGCTTGGAACTGCCTGTCAGTGCTTTCAAAAGTTACTCTGTTTATGCCGGTGTTCAGGATGCCTTGGTACAGTGGTGGTATGGGCATAACGCTGTAGCATTTTTCTTGACCACACCGTTTTTGGGACTTATGTACTATTTCGTTCCAAAGGCAGCCAACAGGCCTGTTTATTCCTATAGACTTTCCATAGTCCACTTCTGGTCCCTGATATTTATTTATATCTGGGCAGGACCGCATCACTTATTATATACAGCCTTACCTGAATGGGCTCAGAACTTAGGTGTGGCGTTCTCAGTCATGTTGTTAATGCCTTCTTGGGGAGGGATGATCAACGGACTCTTAACATTGCGAGGAGCCTGGGACAAGGTAAGAACGGATCCTGTTCTTAAATTCATGGTTGTTGCCATTACCGGATATGGGATGGCCACCTTTGAAGGTCCGATGTTATCACTCAAAAACGTAAATGCCATTGCTCATTATACAGATTGGATTATTGCCCATGTCCACGTAGGTGCTTTGGCCTGGAATGGATTCTTAGCCTTTGGAATGGTCTATTGGCTGATCCCTCGCTTGACCAAATCGAAACTATATTCCACTGGAATGGCGAATCTTCATTTCTGGATCGGGACCCTAGGAATCATCATGTATGCTTTGCCATTGTACGTAGCCGGGTTTACCCAGGCGAGTATGTGGAAACAATTTAATCCTGATGGTAGTTTGGTTTACGGTAACTTCCTGGAAACCGTTACTGAAATTATGCCAATGTATTGGATGCGTGCCATTGGGGGTACTTTATACCTGACCGGAATGATCGTCATGATCTATAATATTGTTCAAACGGTTAGAAAAGGTAGTGCTGTTACGGACGAGTTGGCAGAAGCTCCTGCACTACAACGTGTCTCCAAGGGAATGGTTGCTGGTGAACATTGGCACAGCTGGTTAGAGCGTAGACCAATACAGTTGACAATTGGAGCGACAATAGCGATTTTAATTGGTGGTATTGTTCAAATCATACCAACCATTATGATAGATTCCAACATTCCAACCATTACCAGTGTGAAGCCTTATACTCCACTTGAACTTGAAGGAAGGGATCTATATATACGAGAAGGTTGCGTTGGCTGTCACTCTCAAATGATTAGGCCATTTAGGGACGAAGTTGAACGCTATGGCGAATTCTCAAAAGCTGGTGAATATGTCTATGACCATCCGTTCTTATGGGGAAGTAAACGTACCGGACCTGACTTACACAGAATTGGTGGCAAATACTCTGACAGTTGGCACTTCAATCATATGTATGACCCACAGAGTACCTCCTCAGGATCCATCATGCCTGGTTATAAATGGCTGATTACTGATAAATTGGACAAATCCGTCACTGAGAGAAAGATGAGGACGATGATGACCTTGGGAGTGCCATATACTGACGAAGATGTAGCCAATGCACAACAAAGCATGACGGAGCAGGGAACACAGATTGAGCAAAACCTTTATGGTGATCCAGCGTTTGCAGAGGCTTACGAAAGAGATAAAGAAAATGGCGGTCCTGATTTTGTTGAAATGCGCGATCGGGAAATTGTGGCAATTATCGCCTATTTACAACGTCTCGGCACGGATATTAAAGTCAAAGATTTAGAAACAACACAAAACTAGTCATTATGCTGAAATATATAAAAAACCATATGGACAGTATTTCAGGTATTGAAATATATCCAATGATCTCCTTACTTATATTTTTCATTTTTTTCGTAGCACTTTTTTGGTGGGTCATTACGGCCAAAAAAGATTATATCGATAGAATGAGCAACATACCTTTAGACAACGAAAACGAAATACAATTATGAGAAATTTAATTCCAGCATACGTTAGGGTGCCCCTATTATTCTTTATCATTTGGGGTATTATAGAATTGTTTGTGGGAACACCGCACGAACCAGCATTTATGAACAATCCAATGGTATTATTGTTCTTGTTGTTAGTGTTGCTTCTCATTTTAGGTATTGAAGCTATTATCGCCGCTCTCGAGAATGTGATGTTTCAAAGTTTGGACGAAGCTGCGAAAGCCCGATATTTAACTACCAAAACATCAACTCCGAAAATTGTGGAATGGGTCAAAAAAACCTATAAAAAGATGTTAGGTTCCAAGCCAATTGAAAAAGAAGGAGAAATTATTCTTGACCACGACTATGATGGTATCAGAGAATTAGACAATGATCTTCCACCATGGTGGCGTTATGGTTTTTACGCTTCAATTGTATTCGCAGCAATCTATCTCTTACGTTATCATGTCTTTGACGGTCCAAACCAATATGACGAGTTACAAACTACTCTGGAAATCGCTAAAACAGAATTGGAAGAGTACAAAAAGACAGCCAAAGATTTGGTCGATTTTGAATCTGTAACGGTTTTAACCGATGCGGCAGATTTAGCAAACGGAAAAATTGTTTACGACGCTTATTGCGTGGCATGCCATATGCCTGATGGCGGTGGTGGAATTGGCCCTAACCTGACGGATGAATACTGGATTCTGGGCGGTGGCATCAAGAATATTTTCCACACCGTAAGTGAAGGTGGACGTAGTGGAAAAGGAATGGTACCATGGAAATCGACATTAACACCAATTGAAATGGCACAGGTATCAAGTTACATCCTGACATTCCAAGGGACAACCCCAGCAAACCCTAAAGAGCCAGAAGGAGATCTCTGGGTCGATGAATAGATAAATTTACTTGGTTCTTTATTTTTAAAAACTGATCATATCCTTAGTGATAAAATTATAAAACGTGGAAACACCGCAAAACGAAAGCTTTAGAGACTCAATAGGCACACTTACAGAAGAAGGTAAACGTAAATGGGTGTTTCCCAAAAAACCAAGCGGTAAATTTTACGATTATCGAAAATGGGTGAGCTACATTCTCTTAGCCTTCTTTTTGACGGCCCCATTTATCAAAATTAACGGTAACCAGTTCTTAATGTTCAATATTTTAGAACGCCGTTTTAATATTTTCGGTTTTCCTTTTTGGCCCCAGGACTTTCATCTTTTCGTCATATCAATGTTAATTGGTGTGATTTTCATTGCCCTGTTTACCGTAGCTTTTGGACGTATTTTCTGCGGATGGATTTGTCCACAGACTATTTTTATGGAAATGGTCTTCAGGCGGATTGAATACGCCATTGAAGGCGATAGAGGTGCACAGATGCGTTTGGACCGACAAGAATGGAATGCAGAAAAGATCAGGAAACGTGGATTTAAATGGTTCTTGTTCCTAACAATTTCATTTATCATTGCCAACGTGTTTTTAGCGTTTTTGATAGGGAGTGACAAGCTGATGGTCTATATTGCTGAAGGGCCTGTGGCTCACGCCAGTACATTGATTCCATTGCTTATTTTTACGGGTGTTTTTTACTTTGTATTTGCCTGGTTCCGGGAGCAAGTATGTATTATCGCCTGTCCTTACGGAAGATTACAAGGTGTTCTATTGGATAATAAATCGATCGTTGTTGCCTATGATCACAAACGAGGTGAAGGGGAAAATGGGAGAAAAAAATTCCGAAAAAACGAAGATAGGGAAGCACTTGGTTATGGAGACTGTATTGATTGTTTTCAATGTGTAAATGTGTGTCCAACAGGTATCGATATTAGAAATGGAACCCAATTGGAATGTATCAATTGCACGGCATGTATTGACGAATGCGATCATATTATGGAGAGCATCAATCTGCCAAAGGGTCTGATCAGATATGCCAGTGAAGAAAATATTGAAAAGAAAAAGAAATTTGAATTTACTCCACGTCTAAAAGGTTACTCTGCTGTATTGGTAATCTTGACAGGTTTGCTCATAGGCATGTTGCTTTTAAGAAATGAGGTAGAGGCCCGAGTTTTAAGGCTTCCTGGTCAGTTGTATGAACAGAAAGAGAACAATATAATCAGTAACGTTTTTACTTATAAACTGATCAATAAGACCACGAGAGACATTCAGGACATCAACTTTAAATTGAGAGGGTATAACGGAGTTGTCAAGGTGGTATCTGGCGATGATCGATTTAGCGTCCCGAAACAAGGATTGGCGGAAGGGACCATGTTTATTGAAATTGATAAAAGTGAATTAAAATCGGACAAGAACAAAGTAATGATTGAAGTTTACAGTGATGACGATTTGATTGAAACAACATCGGTCAACTTTTTGGGACCGAGAAGTTATAATTAGATTCCTAAAAAAGAATGAGGTAATCCGAAGGTTTGCCCCGGAAATGATGGGACCTGTGGGTTTGAGAAACTATATATTAACAAGTTAAAAAAGAGATGCCTGCCTCTGCAGGCATAGGATTATGAAAATAAATTGGGGTACAGGTATTGTGTTGGCGTTTATAGGTTTTATAAGCTTTATAATGTATTTTGTTATTTCCATGACCGTCAACAAAAAGTATGAACATGATTTGGTGGTTGAGAACTATTACAGTCAGGAACTGGAGTTTGAAAACGACATGAACAAACAAAAAAATGCACAACATCTAAAGGAAGATGTCACATGGAAACGGTCACCTGAAGGTATTCAACTCTCTTTTCCAAAAGATATGGATCCGTCGGAAATTACAGGTAAAGTGTTCCTATATAGACCATCTAATAAACAATTAGACTTTGAAGTTGCGATTTCATTGTCTGACCATAATTTGCTCATACCTGACAAACGTTTATTAGGTGGTCGTTGGAACCTTAAAGTAGATTGGCAATATAACGGAAATTTGTATCTATACAAAAAAGATATCGTCTATTAAATGCTGTGGTCTGCGGTCATACTTGGTCTTCTTGGAAGTTTTCATTGCGTGGGCATGTGCGGACCGATTGCCTTTATGCTTCCGGTGGATCGCCAGAACTCCACCAAAAAAGTATTTCAGATTTTCACCTATCATTTTGGAAGGATTTTAGCCTATAGTATTATCGGTCTGTTCTTCGGATTGGTTGGAAAAAGCCTTTATATTTTTGGCTTGCAACAGCAACTCTCCATAGGAATCGGTATTTTGATGATTATAGTAGTGCTAATTCCAACCAAAATCTTCAATAAATACAATTTATCAAAACCCATTTATAAACTGATTTCTAAGGTAAAGACAGGTTTAGGACAAGCTTTTAAGAGAAAAACGGCAGACACCTTTCTGACTATTGGATTTCTCAATGGATTTCTGCCTTGTGGTCTGGTTTATATGGCCGTTTTTGCCTCATTGGCAATGGACGGCGCACTCAAAGGAAGTTTATATATGGCCTTGTTTGGAATGGGCACTATCCCATTAATGACTTCAGCTATTTACCTTGGTAAATTTCTAAATAGCAAAGTTAAACAACGCATACAAAAAGCAGTTCCGGTATTCGTGGTCATTATAGGCATATTGTTTATTCTCAGGGGCATGGGCTTGGGAATTCCATACATCTCCCCTGCTCCAGTTGTTGAAATGGTCCAAGGCAGTATTGATTGTAACTAAAAACTAAACAATTTTAATACGGATATTTTTGTCCGATTTAAAATATAATGTATATTTGCTGAACTAAAATAACTCATATGTTTTCAAAAGCTTGCGAATACGGTATCAAAGCATCTATTTATATAGCCTTGAACTCTTATGATGGCAATCGGGTCAGTTTAAAGGAAATTGCAAAAGAAATTGCTTCACCAGAAGCATTCACCGCAAAAATACTTCAGGACTTAGTAAGGAATAAAATTATAAATTCAGTAAAAGGTGCTTATGGTGGATTTGAAATTCCGAAAGAAGACATTTCCTCTATTAAGCTATCTCAAATTGTAACGGCCATCGACGGTGACGACATTTATCATGGCTGTGGTTTGGGTTTGAACGTATGCGATGAAAATCATCCTTGCCCGGTCCATGACCAATTTAAAACCATACGCAACGAATTGAAAGTAATGCTGGAAAGCACCAATCTTGAGCAATTGGCTTTGGATATCAAATCAGGAGCTTCATTTTTAAAGATTTAAAAAAAATTTATATATAAATAGGATAAAAGTATCCGAAAATAATAGTTGTCTAATTAATAATCACCCAAAAAAACCCTCGATTTAGAGGACGGGAATGAATTTATGAAAACATTACATAAAGACGCACAGAAACAGATCGGTCAATTTGTGGCAGACGATTTTAGAACCGCAGCAGTATTTTCAAACTACGGTATCGACTTTTGTTGTAAAGGAGATAGAACGGTTGAAGAAGTATGCAAAAAGAACAATATCGAAGTTGAGGAATTACTCGGTAAACTGCTGGAGATTCAAATTTCAAACAACCAACAATCCATTGATTATAAATCATGGCCGTTGGATTTATTGGCCGAATATATAGAAAAGAAACATCATCGCTATGTTGAAGAAAAGACGCCAGTACTACGTCAGTTCTTAGACAAACTTTGCAAGGTACACGGACAAAGACATCCAGAACTTTTAGAAATTACTGCACTTTTTATTGGTTGTGCTAAAGAAATGGCATCCCATATGAAGAAAGAAGAACTTATCCTCTTCCCTTTTATAAAACGTATGGTAAAGGCGCAAATGGAAGATACCAAAATTGAATCCCCACAATTTACAACCGTTGAAAACCCAATTGCACTGATGAAACATGATCATGAACTCGAAGGCGATCGCTTCAGAAAAATCGTGGAACTTACAAATAATTATACGCCACCTGCTGATGCCTGCAACACCTACAGAGTAACTTTTGCCATGTTGGATGAATTTGAAAAAGATTTACATCTGCACATACATTTGGAAAATAACATCTTGTTCCCTAAGGCTATAGAGCTGGAACAGACCCTCAATTAGTTTTGGTTTTAATTGTTGATGAAACACTTCCTTTCCGTTTCTTACCCTGCTGTGGTTTTTGCATTTTTCATTTGAGAAAAACCAAACTTCACATAAAAGATACGATTGGAAGTGTTTTTGTTTAATATTTAAACGTTGTCTGCAAAACATTTTGTATAATCATCAAAGAATTCTTCTTTGTAAATTCTTTATTTGTAAAAAAAAATCCTATCATAGTGGATTTATTTATGGAATAATGAAAACCTCTTAAATGCCAAAAAAACTCGTCCTTGTATGTCTGATAAACTTCCTGGTGGCTGCCTTAATGGGTTTGGTCTTAAGATACGTTTTTGTATCCCCCTACTTGCCTATCAATTTTAGATATGTCACTCATGCACACTCCCATGTAGCCATGTTGGGTTGGGTATATTTAATGCTATATGTATTAATTGTTCATCATTTCGTCCCTAGCAAAAAACCTGTTTTCAATTGGCTGTTTTGGGCGACAGAGATTTCGGTAGTTGGCATGATGGTCAGTTTCCCCATTCAAGGTTATGCTGCTATTTCCATTACTTTTTCAACCTTGCATATTTTTTGCAGCTACTATTTTGTCAGATTGATCTGGAAAAACCAACGGATTAAATCAAAACCAATCGAACGTTTACTGAAAGCGTCATTAATTTTTATGATGCTCTCCACGGTTGGGGTTTGGTGTTTGGGACCGGCAGCGGCGATTTTGGGCCAAACTTCAGCTTTTTTCCAAATAGCGATCCAATTTTTCTTGCATTTACAGTTTAATGGATGGTTTATGTTTGCTGTTCTGGCAGTATTTCTTTATCAATTCCCCATAACAGATACTCCCCTGTTTCAGCGCTTTTTCAAAACACTTATTGCTGCAACCCTACTCACGTTTGCTTTACCTGTAAGTTGGTACGCCTTTCACCCCATACTACTGTGGATTAACGGAATTGGTGTAGTCATACAACTTTTATCGGGATATTATTTCATTCTCTTGCTACAACCACATTGGAATCGGTTTTGGAGCAAGACGCCAAAAATAATTAAATGGATGTATGCTTTGGCCCTCATCTCTTTTATAATGAAAATATCTTTGCAAACAAGCTCTATCTTCCCTGAAATCTCTAAAATGGCGTATCAGTACCACAATTTTGTTATCGGATTTATTCATTTAATGATGTTAGGTGTCATCACTGGATTCCTATTTGCGTTCCTTTTAAATTCTTCGTTGATTTCGATTAAAAGTAAGACTTTGTCCTTTGGTATCTATTGTTTTACCATTGGTTTCATTGCAACTGAGATTTTATTGCTTATTCAGGGACTTTTTTACTATTTTGCCCTTGGGATGATCCCAAATTACTATTGGCTGCTTTTTGTTAGCAGTATTCTTTTGCCCTTAGGTATTCTATTTTTTATAATAAATATTATTAATCATGAAACCAAAACCATTAAAACGACATAAAGCCCTCCAACCATTAAGCAGAGAACATCATCATGGACTGTTGCTTTCCTGGAAAATTAGAACTGGATTCAGCAAAAACATCGAAATAGAACGTATTAAAACCTATGCCGATTGGTTCTTTAATAACGAATTGATCCCACATTTTGAACTTGAAGAAGCCCATATCTTCCCGATATTAAAAGCAGACAACGAATTGGTAAAACGTGCGCTGGCTGAACACCGACGGTTAAAACGCCTCTTCAATGATGAAAAGGATATAGAAAGGTCCTTGCACAAGATTGAGGAGGAATTAGAGCAACACATCCGATTTGAAGAACGCATCCTTTTCCCAGAAATACAAAAAACGGCCACCGAAGCACAATTGGCACGCATTGAAGAAATTCATCATGAAGAAGGCTTTGTGGACAATGTAAACGACGAGTTTTGGATTTGATTTAATAGATGATATAAGACATATTAATATAAAAGTTTCGACCTTGCCGTGGGATATTATTCCAATCGGCATAGGTTGAATAATTTGTATCCAAAATATTTTCAATCCCATATTTCAAGACGAATTTATTGGCATTGAGGTTAAATTCATTTCCAAGATTTAAATTTAAAATCGCGTAGGCAGATGTTTCGTCCTCGCCATAAAATCCACTGTATCGGGTTTGGTTGCCATTGCCCTGCAACTGTAAGGCGGCGTTGAATTTTGGTTTTGAATAATTCACTTCCGCCAAATACGAAAACGGTTTAATCAATGGTAAATTCTCATTATTGCTACCACTTCCATAATTATAGCCCACGGTACCATTTAGAGAGAATGAATTCGAAAATTTATAAGATGAATTCAAATACACGTTAAATATTTTGGCGTGTGAGAGTGCCTCGTACATTTTTACCCCGCTAGCCCCAATAGTCATCGGACTTAAGCTATTATCTACACTTCCAATAATATAGTCTATGATATAAAAATATGAGGTCTCCAAACCTAAATGAAATCTATTCTCATGATAATTCGCTTTAAAATTAGCTTCAATGGCCTTTTCATTATTTAAGGTTGGATTGCCTATATAATCATAGTTATCAAAACTATTGAATAGGAAAAACCCATAGCCCTCACTTACTGAAGCGGCTCTTTCCCCATAACCTGCTCCAAGAGACACATCATAATGCTCTTTCTTAACCTGGTAATTCGTTGTAAAACTGGTCAACATTCTGTTCTTTGTAGCTCCAATTTCTGGATAAAATATTTGAAGACTTTCCAGGCCTGTTTCTTTGGCAATTTCATTTTGATGAAATCCGATTCTCAAGGCTGCTGATAACGACATATCATCCTTAATAGCATACGTATCTTTAGCATAAATACCTGAGTACAAAGTTCGAATATCTGGCCATGTGTACATAAACATTGCAGATTGGTTAGGATCATTAGGATACATGGTCATTTCTGCCAAGGAACGGTTGTAGAATCCATTAAGATTGACCTCAAATGCATGTTTATTTATGTTTGTCGTTGCTTTACTATAAAAGCCATAGGTATCACTCCATCCGGGCATATCCATCCGAATAGGCACATCGGGACGCTTGGAATCGTCCATGACATGTGTGATGGTATTGAAATAGAGTTTAGACTCCAACGACTGAATAAGGGTCGAATCATTCTCAAATTTGTGCGTTACTGACGTTATCAATGCTTCGGCAAGCGAAACGTCCATGGTGAGTGCAGGATACCCAACATCAGTTGCTTTATCATAAATAACGGCTGCCTCAAATGTATGATGGTCATTTAATTTATAGCCACTTTGCAACGAAATATTATATTTTTGAAATTGTGAATACAACACTTCCTGACTATTGCCTGCATCATAATTGTCAGACTTACGATAAATTCCATCAGCATGGAGATAAAACTTATTGCCGGAATACTCCAGATCCAAACCGCCCGTTTTATAATTCCCGTTGGTTTCGTAGCCCAAATCGATACTTGTTTTTAATCCGGATTGGTGGAACTTGGAATTCGACAATTGCAAATCAATTCCACCTCCGATAGTATGCCCGTTTTCCGAACCTGATTGGCCAGAGCCAATGCTTACTTTCTGCAAATTGGACACATCAACATACGAAGTTATTGGGTCCATTTTATCGGTACACGCCCCAAAAATCTGCATCCCATCTATGGTCACACTCAATCGCTCGCTATTCATATTGTTCATGGCGGGTTCCCAAGCGTAATTGCCGCGCTTGATCATGGTGATTTTACTTGATTTTTCCAAATAATCGTCAATACTCGATAAGGTTTTTTCTTGGCGATAATTACTTAATTTACGTCGTCCAACCAAAGTGATTTCATCTAATTTGGTCGTATCATTTTTAGTGTCAGGGGATTCCTGGGCGAAGATAAATCCGCCACAAAACACCCAAATCACAACTGTTATGAGCTTTTTCATTGTAGTAGTCTGGTTATAAAAAACTATCCCATCTGTCAGAATGAGAATAATCGATAATTTAGTATCGACTTCCCAACCTGACAGAGCGATGTACTTAGATAGCTTTGTAAAAGTTATAAGATAGGATGGGTTAAAATTCAAGCTCCAAATAGAGCGAACTTTTTGGATGTTCCTCAGTGACATTTTCACCTTTAAGGACCTCATCTAACGTATTCAACAGCTTAAGATTGAGTACCCAATAGCCCGTCATGGTTAAGGACAGATTTCCCTCATACATTTTATTTGCCAAATTATAGGTCAAATCGGTATTGTTCGGCGAACTGTGATTTCCCATTCCTGGCATGCGAGGATCCAAGGTTATTTTATAATCTTCAACAACAGGGAAAGACATCATCGTTTCCATTTTGAACAAACCCAATTTTAGTTTGTTGATGGCTATCTTAGGAGTTTGAGGTTCTATCATAGCAATAAGATAGCGTGTATCATCGGCACCCATAAAACTGGTCACGTTTTGATACTCGCTTTGCATTACGATAATATCCGAAGCGACAGAATAATTAGTACCATCTATGGAATACTCAATGGTTAATGACCATCCAGATCCATCGAGATTTGCCATTTGATAGACTATAAATCCTTCATACAATGTTTTCTTGCCCAAAGATTTTAAAATATCCGATTTAGGAGATGAGTGTTTCATGGTAGGCATTTGCATCACCGGCATCCAAGATAATGAGGCGTTCTCAACATAATTGTTGGTCCCATTGTCCTTGATTCGGATACTTATGGCATTATAACCGGTTTCAAATTTGCCGGTAGCATTGAACAATTCAACCGTATGAGTGGCATTGGTCAGTTCTTGTATTTTTTTAAGATTTTCAACTTCATTGATAATGGCGTCTGAATCGTCATCAGATGAACAGGCCACAGTAAATAAAGCAATAAAAAGAATTGGGATAATATATTTTAGTTTCATTTTTTTGAGTGTTTTGTTTAATAAAAGGTTCAAAGTCCCCTGCTCGCATGCAGAAGCAAGCCAGAAAAGGAAAAAACGTGGTTATTACACCGAAAAAATTAACTAAGGTTTGGTGGTGGCGTATCAATATCCTGATACTGAATAAGAATAGAAGGCGTATAGCCGAAAGATTTACGTTTTGAAACAACAAAAACCTCGCTTTGAGCTTCTGTTACCTGTATTTGGAACAAACAGAATGCATCCAACGACATACGTCTGGTTTCTTGCACTGGTATTTCGGTATTGGAATCTGGTGTGCTTTCCACAATCTGTTTGGTCAATTGGCATTTGCCATTACACCCCTGTTGATTATCCTTTTGAATACAAAGATTTTTTGCGATGACTGCCTGATTTGCTAAAAAATCGCCAATTATCACCAAGGTATTGATATTATGTGCAAATAATATAAACACCAATACGAAGGCAGTAATTTTATGTGCGATGGTTGCAATCATAGTGCAAATTTACGTATCATATTTAAAGATATATATGATAATTATCACAATCCACTTCTAATTTTCAAACTTTAAAAATCCTTCTTCCTGGCTTTCATGGCGATTCTCAACACCGGTAAGACCACCCATAAAGTCAATGCTGAAAACGAAATTATCAATCCAAAATTAGTTCCAAAAAACTGCTTGAAGACGGCCCCGGTATAACCTAACAGAGCAGAAATGTCCAACTTAAGCAAAATTAGCGTGCGCGACAAATCGATGGGGTTTAACATGGTTCCAATCAAAGAGAGTTTGTCCAAAGGGTAATCCGCAAAAAGAATGAGCGACATTAAGAAGATGCCATCATAAATAATGGCCAGAAACAACCACAGCAATATGGCATAGCCAAAACCTTTGATTCTATTCTCATTGGACAATGCAATATTAAAGGCCAAAGCTGTAAATATGAGGGTAAGGAACGTACCTGTAATGAGCAGTAATGAAAAATCCCAAATGGCATTGGACATAAACAACCCGTAAAAAACAAACGGAATGCCCAGTCCTAAAATCAAGCTCATAGATAGCGAAATGGCCACCCCAAGATACTGACCCAAGAAAATCGATGATCGTTTTAAGGGCTGTGCCAATAACAGCTCTGTAAACTCCTTGGAATTATAATAGTACATAACACCAAAAATAGTTCCTATGAGAGGTACCAAAACAATAATGACATTCATTAAGGTGATAACCGCTTTGGAAAGGTCGTTGTTCAAAAATAACAGCACCACGCCAAGTAATAAATAAAACCCAAAATAGACGTAGCTCCATCGGCTGCGCATTAAATCGTAAAAACTATATTTTAATATTTTAAGCATGGTTCTCAGTTAATATGGATGCGATAGCATGTTCGAAATCCGGTTGTTTGGTTTTATCTTTAAGTTCAGTAATGGTCCCTTTGAAGTAAATTTTACCTTCTAAAAGAAATACGATTTCATCTGAAATTTCTTCAACAAAACTCATTATATGCGAGGTAATCAAAATGGTTTTTCCTTTGTCTTTTTCTGCCTGGATCAATTTCTTTAATCGCAACAATGAAATAGGATCCAAACCTGAAGTAGGTTCATCCAATATGACCAAAGGGCTGTCAAACATAAAGGTCAATACCAGATTCACTTTTTGTTTGGTACCTCCGGAAAGGTTACCTAATTTCTTATCTAAAAAAGGCTCCAATTTAAACAGACTGATTAATTCCTGATCCAAGTCAGTCTTGCCTCTTAGATCTTTAATCATAGTAATTAATTCCTTTACTCTTAAGTTGTTAGGGAAATTGGCGATTTGGGGCAAATAATCAATTTTATGCCTGTAACCAGAGCCACTTTTTATATTCTTACCCAATACAGAGATTTCCCCTTTATTAGGAATGACCATCCCCAACAAGCACTTGATCAGGGTGGTTTTTCCAGATCCATTTGGACCTAAAACGGCAAATATCCCGCCTTCTCCAATTTCCAAATTGAGGCCACTTAAGACCTCATTTTTTCCAAATTTCTTATATAAATCCTTAATTTTTATCATGGTCTATGCGTTTCATTCTTGGATTTTCATCCATCAAATCGTCTGGGGTAAATACCGGAGAAACCTTTTCAGAAAAATCGATGATGTCAATAAACAGACTTCTCAATAGGATTATGGCTTCTGGGGTTCTATTGACTATATATGAAAAAAGTTTTACAGGTCGGTATGGCACATCGCCAATCCCATCTTTATCCAAATCGTATCCTGTGTAATTGCTCCAAAAATTATTGTCAAATTTATTATCGTGGATCCTTCCATTATAGGAAATATCGAACGAATTATATAGAAAATTGTTTGCAATAATCTGATTATCATAACAAGCACCCTTTACTATTAGGGCGTAACCGTTGCTTATAAAATCGTTGTTGGCGTATACCAACCGGTTACTCCCCTCAACGGTAATCCCCACCGTGTTTTCTTTGAAAACATTGTTTTTGAGGTTCACATCGTTTACTTCCTTTAACAGTAATCCGTATGAAGCGGTTCCCCAGTTTTTTGTAATGATATTATGTTCCACATCCATAAACTTAGAGAACATCAAAGCTATGCCGGCACCGTTGGTTTCAAACTGATTATTCGTTACACTGTTATCGTTACTGAACATAAAATGAAGGCCGTAGCGCACATTGTTCTTGCTAAAATTGTCAATGATGGTTATTTGATCAGAGAATTCAAGATAAATCCCATCCCGAACATTCCGTACATCATTACCTCTTACTTCCACATTGCTACAGTACCACAGGTGAATGGCATTTCCAGAATTAAATTCGGTTACGGCTTCTCCTCTAACGGTGTTATTCAATACTTTTCCATTATTTGATTTTTGAAGATATATTCCGAAAAACAGTTTTTCCAACTCCAAATTCTGGATGGTAAAGCCTTCACTTCGGACAACTCTTACAGCGGCATAGTCGGTGGTATAGCTCACGCCGACATTTATAATCTTAAATCCGTCAAGTGTGACATTATCCGCACCTATGGTTATGATTTCCCCTTTTTGTTCACCATCTATCGTTGGATGATCTTCGCCAATCAGGGTTATACTTTTATCGATTTTTAAATTGGCCTCCTTGTAAATTCCTTTTTTCACAACAATGGTGTCGCCGTCAGACGCCTCTTGGATTGCTTCACGTATTGTTTTGACGGTACAAGAGGAACAGACAGTTATTGTTTTTGACCATAAATTAGTCAAGGAAAGCAATGCCATTAAAAAGAAGATTATGTAGTGTTTATTTTTCAAAATGAAGTTAAAATTTATCAATATGAAGTCATTCTCTTTCAAGAGGATCAATAAATGATGCTTTATAAAATTAATGTAATTTTGAAATCAAAAAATAGACTTCAGCAAATCTCGGAGATTTTAAATCATTAAAGAACTGCTGAAGCCTTTTTATTTTCTAATTTTAAGGTGGTCCTGAATTTCTTTCCAGGAATAGATATCTCCAGTAAATTTTTCTTGAGCTTTCTTTCCCGCTTCTTCATTTGAGAATGCCGAAAGATTTTCTCCCATTGGACTTTGCAATTGTTCGCTGACCAAATAAGTAGCCTTCGTAGCATCGATTAGCTCACCTGGAGCATCAAGGTCTGCCACCAGATAATAAGCCATTTCTGTATCCTTAAACTCATCTTGTACGGAATGCACCATACATTCAATAGCATCATACTTATAGGCTCTACCTTTTGAAGTCACCAATTGAGAGGCGTGTTGCTTGTCTACAATAGTCATATCACAGAAATGACATGCATCCGAACCGTAATTTATTGGTTGGGGGCTCACAGTGCAAGACGCTAAAAAAAGACTTATTATACTTAAGAAAAAAAACTGTTTCATTTGTTTTAATTTTTAATATTGGATAATCAAATTTAAATTTATTCAAAAAAATCTACATATCAATTTCCTATCAGGTCTTACAATTGGTCCACAGTTAAGTTCAGCCCAAATTAAGACACTTTTTGGGATTCTTTTTTCCCAACAAAGAAGGCTACTACAGTAAGCAACATTCCCACAAATATCATATATGCTCCAGTTGCTGGCCAAGAGTCCACATCAAAGTTCAGCATCTTTTGGTAGCCAATCAGTGGTGGCTTATAGGTCATTGGAGTACCATCCAAGTTTTCAAGCTTCATGATTGCTTTCGGATCGAGGTCAGTTCCGTATTCAATTAACCATAGGTTGAAATCATACATACCCATAACGCCAAGTATAGACATCAATATGAACCATCCGAGAAACCATTTGTAACTTAATTTTCCGAAGAAACCAAGCAAACCGATGATGACCCCAAGTGCCACCATAATCCCAATTACCATTGGAAACACTTGAAATTCCCACATATCTTCTACTTTAGGAATGGTTTTCATTCCGATGTAATGGTTAAGGCCGTCAATATTTTGGATATCAAACTCTTCTACCCCCTCAATACCTTGAATATAAATATCCATCCCAAGTGGATCTGGATATTGTGGTGCTCCTAACATGATATTCCATAATGGAAACTTGAATAGTCCTAACAACAAAAGCGATCCTATTATCATTATAATACCAGCTTTTTTCATAATAATTTTAAATTAAATTAACCATTCAGTTAATAGCATTTTTAAAAGAAAGGCGAGAGCGATAATTCAACTCTCGCCTCAGAATAAGGAAATAAACACTAAAACAAAATTTCCTTATTCTTATATTGTGGTCCTTTATAATTAATCTTCACCTAAAGACCAAGACAACTCAATATTTGAATCTGCCGGAGATACACGGACATAACCTTGCATTTCCTGGTGAAGCGCAGAACAGAAATCAGTACAATAGAACGGCCATACACCTACTTGTTTTGGTTCCCAAACCAAGGTCTCTGTAGCTCCTGGCATAATAAGCATTTCTGCGTTGTTAGCACCAATTACTGCGAAACCATGAGGGACGTCAAAGTCTTGTTCAAGGTTTGTGATATGGAAATACACCTTGTCTCCTACCTTAACACCTTCAATATTATCAGGGTTAAAATGGCTACGTATCATATTCATATAGATATGAACATTTTTTCCGTCACGCACAACCTTAGCGTCTGCAGGGGAAAGCGAAGCATATGGGTGTTTATTCTCTGCGAGTTTATAGATTTTTCTAGAGTTCTTTGCAATCAAATCTGCAGGAATAGCAGCGGCATAGTGTGGTTCTCCAATGGTTGGGAAATCCAGCAACAACTCCATCTTATCACCTGTAATATCAAACAATTGTGCCGATTGAGTCAACTCCGGACCTGTTGGTAGATATCTATCTTTTGTAATCTTGTTTAAGGCTACAAAGTATTTACCAAATGGTTTACGTGAATTACCTCCAGGGATCATTCCGTGACCTACAGAGTAAAACACTGGCTGACGATCTAAAACTTCCCAAGTTCCAACTTTCCATTTTACAACTTCAGAAGAAATAAAGAAGGTTGTATATGCATTCCCTTTTTCATCAAATTCAGTATGCAATGGTCCTAAACCTGGTTGCTTCACAACACCTGCAAGGATATCTTCAAAATTTAGGATTGGAATACCATAAGCTTCACCATCAAATTTCTTGTTTTCAATAGCATCAAGCATTTTGGTAAAACTGTGCACTGTTAAGTCGGCAGAAAGTTTTCCGTTACCAATAATGTATTCTCCTGTTGGGTCGACGTCACATCCGTGAGGCGATTTTGGAGTTGGTAAGAAATATACAGCTCCAGGAACATCCATTGGATTTACGGTCAATACTTCTTTCAACATTGTAGAAGTGGCTATATGCGTGTGCTCATCCATGATATTGTGTGCATAGTTGGCAGGAACCATTTTCCCACCACCATTGTTCACATATTCCTCAATCTTTTTCCAGTTAATGGCAGCAATGAAATCTTTATCATTTTGTGATGCGTTAACTTCCAAAAGTGAGTGGGCTTCTTCAGTATTATAAGTGGTAAAGAAGAACCAACCGTGACTCTTGTCGCGCCCAGGGTGAGAAAGATCATAGTTAAATCCAGGCATAATCAACTGGAACTTAATTCCCATTCTTCCCGTTTCTTGATCAACACTGATAAACGTTAAAGAGCCTTTAAAATTCCCTTTGTATTCATTGATCGGCATGTCTTTCTGTGGGATTGGCACAGAGAAACGTGTTCCCGCTACCACGTATTCAGTGTTTTCGGTAATAAACGATGAACTGTGGTTACCTGCACTGTTTGGGATTTCAATAATTTCCTCAGTTTTGAAATTCTGTAATCCAATTCTTGCAATACGAGGCGTGTTATTTCCATTGATAAAAATCCAACGGCCATCCAATTCACCATTTGTTTGTGAAATATCAGGGTGGTGAGAGTCATCCCAAGGCACAAAACCGTATGACGTATTCAACATTGGTTTGGTCTCCTCAGTATAACCATAGCCATTTTCAGGATTTTGGGAAAATACTGGAAGCACTTTTAACATTCGTCCTGATGGCAGTCCATAAACACTAAGCTGTCCACTAAATCCACCTGACATAAATGCATAGTATTCGTCAAGCTCACCAGGAGCAACATACACTCTTTCTGCCGCATTGGATGCAAGACCACCTTGGGCTTTGCTCGACTTTCTGTCGTTTCCATTGTTACATCCAACCAATCCGGCGGCTATAACTAAGGAAAATAAAATATTAATTGATTTTTTCATTGTCGTATTTATTTACATTAAATTGATTTATAGTTAATTTGCTGGTAATATTACTTTATCCACTACGTGAACAATTCCATTTCCGGCTGGAACGCTTGCCAAAATTTTGGCACCACCTACATATACATCTTCACCTTTTACCTCTACTGCAGCATCCTCACCACTAGCTTGTCCAACTTTCTTGAATTTCTTTAAGAAATCCTTCGAGTAATTACCAGGTGTTACGTGATGCTTAAGGATTAAAGCCAACTTTTCTTTGTTTTCAGGTTTCAAAAGATCTTCTACCGTCCCTGCAGGTAATGCGTCAAAGGCCGCATTGGTGGGTGCAAATACCATTAAAGGTCCAGCATTAACCAATGAGTTTTCCAAATCTGCTGCCTGGACAGCTGCTACCAATGTGGTATGGTCAGGCGATCCAATGGCTATTTGAAGTACGTTTGGTTGTGACTCATCATCTTCAATAAAGGCCTGTCCCTGGTTTTTTTGTTGGACATCACTTTGGGTAGATGGCTCAACTGATGTTCCGGTGGCGGTTTCATTCTTACATGCTGCAAAAACAAGTAATGCAGATAAGACAAAGAGCATTTTAAAAATTGTTTTCATACAAGATTGGTTTTTAGACCAAGAAGAAATTAAATTCTCCTAAAGTCGGTTGGTTGTTAAATATATTATAGAGTTCTAAAATATTCCACCATCTGTCTCGCCTGTTCTTCAGACATGTGTTGGTTTGCCATTGGCGAACCGTTAAATTCAAGTAGTAGATCATGGGCTAACGGATCATCCTTAGTCATCACTTCAGGGTTCAAGATCATATTCATTACCCATTCAGGAGTTCTTCTGTCCAAAACTCCTTTTGGAGATGGTCCGATGAATTTTTTGTCCACTTTGTGACATGCGGTACAGTTCATATTGAAAACTTCCTCTCCTTTAGCGGCCATTTCCATATCAATTGTTTCGCCAAGCTCCACATTTTTAATAGGACCAATGCCCTTATTGGTCAAGTCCACTCTTTGAGAAGCCGGTACACTGGATACAGGTTTTGCTTGCTCTACAGGTGCTGGTTTCCCATATGGATCATCTTTCTTTTTTTCTCCATCACCACATCCCATAAACAGCATTGCACTTAATACTGTCAAAATTGTTAGTGTTTTTTTCATTTGTTAAAATATTTTAAGTTGTGATAAATTTTTTAGAACTATTTTTTTGGAAATAGCTCCGGTCCTTTTGAATTTATGCATCAAATTTAAGTCGATAATCTCTTATAAAACATGACAATAATCATATTTGGACAAATTCATCCTCTTTAGAAAGATAATTTCAAATAAAGTGGTTAAGAAAACGCGTTTTATATACCTTTCCTTTCGGATTCTGTTAAAAAACACCTTCGAAAAATAAAATGGGCCACAAAAAAAATCCTTCAAGATCAAAATAATGAATGACTTGAAGGATGATTTAATACCTGATAATTGTGAATCCCATTTTTGGGAATTATTAGGATGAACAGAATTTAGTTATTTACTGTATGGCTGAATAATTTTGGTTTAAAAACAAACATGGCCCAAGCCCAATTTGTAGTATTGTTCCTATTGCCTCCCTTGAGGACCTCCATTGATTCTGATGCGAACATATGAGAATATCCCATTTGGAAGTCAATATTGGAAGCAATTTTATAACCAAATGAAAAATCAATTTCGGTTCCTAAATAGTGGTCTTTATCATTGCCTAAATTATCGACCACATTGGCCGCGGACGAAAATAAATGGGGCACCAATTGCAAGGTTACTTTTTCCTTTTGATACTTTAATGGTACACTAATGTCCAATAATCCCACAGAGTTGATATGATTTCCAACATAAAAATAGTCCATCCATCCGTTAAATTTATGATTGGTACCAAATAGCGGATTGAAAGAATTTAACTTATCTGATGTTGTATCCATATCAGTTCCAGAAAGGAGTTCGGCGCCAAGGCCAAATGTAAATTCTGAATTTATTTGATAATGTAAATTACCGGCCAAATTATAGGCACTTAAACTGCGATCCGCAATTTTTCCTGTTTGGAAATAAACGGAAGCATCGCCTTTTAACTTATTTTTTCCAAAGGACACAAAGGCACCAAGTGTTTGGTTATAATCGACTTCCTGCTTGCCATTCTTATCAAATGTAAACCCCGTGTTGAGTGCCAAAAGACTCAAGCTTAAATTGTCTAAATTGGTATGGTACCATGCATATTGAAATGCTTTATAATTATTGACATCATAATCGGTTTTGAACAGTGTTTCATCTTCCTCATTCAGAGCAAGACCAAGGTCCAGTCGGTTCTTAGAATTGGGCTGGTAGGTGGCAATAAAGGCATCATGGCTTCTCCCCGCTTGTGCCCAATCTACATTCCCGAAAATTCGCGAATCATCATAAATGATTTCCTGACGGCCCATTTTAAATGAAAACTCTGAATCCAAGTTAAATGAAGCCCACGCTTCGTGGATGGCGGTTCCGTTGGCATCACTTGCAGCTAAGGTGCTGACCTCCCCCCAAGTTCTGACATTCTGTAAAGAAATATAGGCATTGAGCTTTTCACTGCCATATTTTAGATTGAGACGTGAACGTTGAGATACAAAGGTCGCCGCATCTGCCGCATCAGGAACCAAGGTCTTGAAGCCGTGCCTATATTCCGCTCGTGGTCTTAATTGAAGATCAATACCAAATTCTTGGGCAAAAAATGTCTGGCTCAATGCGCCGAAGCACATCAAAAGGATTAGTTTTTTCATGAGTTGTGTTTATTAGAACCTATACTATTTTAGCGTGTCATCAAATAGCCTTTCAGCTTATTTAATTGACGCCACTGCTTTTTCAATATTCTCAATTGTAGCATCAGAATTGACCCCAAGCCCTTCTTGTTGAAAGACCATTTCTCCCTGATCATTAAAGACGGTGATAATGTTTGAGTGTGAGAAATCAATTGGCGAGATCTTCATGTAATTAACGGCTACAACTGCAGCGAATTCCCTAGTATTATCTTCTGAAGAACGCAAAAACAACCACGGATGCTTATCCATGAAATTTTCTTCCGCAAAGGCCTTCAAGCGTTCAGGAGTGTCAACATTAGGATCAATACTAACCAATATCATTTTTACATTTTCTTTGGTGCTTTTTGAAAGTCGCTCCTCAATGTTCCTCATATCAGCTACCAATCGCGGACAGGCAGCTTTGCAAGAGGTGTAAATCATGACCGTGACCAACACATCACCTTTGAGATCTTCAAACTGGAGGTCTTCTCCATTTTGATTGGTCCAAGTGGATTTCAGGTTAAAAATTGACAGGTCTGAAATTTCATCTGATCTTCTCTCCGATTTATCTCCAGTTTCAACGGGTATTAAATCCATCTTACAAACTGGGCAACTGCCAGGTTCATCATAAGTTTTGTCACCTTCACATTCCATTGGGCAGTAATAGGCTATGGCGTTTTCTGATGATTTGGAGCTATCGTTTTTACAAGCAGTAAATCCAATAAAAATAATACTACAAAGTATAAAAAGTGTTTTTTTCATAATCATTATGGGGTTTCAATATCTTTGGCACATCTAAATCCGAGATTCTTTATCGCGAAATTGGCCTTAATACTACCTCTAAATGCATAGCGCATAAACGCTGCATAATTCATCAGATCAGTAGCACCTAAGGAGGCGCTTCCACAGAATAAATTATTGTCGCCATCTTTATCTTTTCTTGATTCACCGGAAAGCAGCACAGAATTAAAATCGGAAGTCCATTCCCAAACTAAGCCATGCAAATCATATACTCCCCAGTAGTTTTTGGGGTTTTGACCTATTTGATTTTCGTTGGATCGCGGTGCTTCATACCATGACAAAATCTTTTCGTTGTAAGATTTCTTGATACGGGCATCCTTGGTTGTTTCATCTGCCATGGCAGCATATTCCCACTCGTCCATGGTTGGCAGTCGTTTACCCTGACAATCGCAATAGGCCTTAGCTGCAAACCAACTGACATAGGTAACCGGGCTTTTTAAATCAGCCCCATCATTAAGTTCAAAATTATTCTTCCAATTTCGCAAGTACATGCCATCGGCGAAGATCTTTTTGGCATTGGATTTCTGCCATTCCGGAAATTTCCTCACAAATTCCATATACTGCTCATTGGTTACCGGGTATTTATCCAAATCAAAATCCTTAACCTCAACCACTGTAGAATCCCGACCGTATAAAGGGATGTATCGAGCCCCATTAATCCGCACCATATCTTCAGATTGCCCAAAACTAAACATGTGGACAAAAATCAAAACAAAGGACAATCTGAAGAATTTGGTACGCATAATTTATTGTTTTTTTAATTTATTGTTTGTGTTTCTCGTCTCCCGACTTCGCTTCGCTGCAGACGGGCAAGCTTGTTTCTAACGAGAATCACTTTTCTCCCGACAACTATCAGGATTCGACTCTCTAACTATTTTCTTTTCTCTTTTACTTTCTTGACCATTTCCGGGGTTACCACGGTTTTATTATTGCCCCAGCTGTTATAGACATAGGTCATGACGTTGGCAACTTCTTCTTGCGAAATCATTTGCGCGGTCATGATACTGTTGTATTTTTCACCATTTACGGTAATTTCTCCACTTAAACCGAAGAGTACCGCTTCAATAGCTCTGTCAACATCAGCATTTAAATAATCTGATTTTGCCAATGGAGGGAAAGCATTTGGAATACCTTGTCCCTCGGCTTGGTGACAAGCAATACAGGTTTGACCGTAAATTTGTTTTCCGAATTTCATTTGCTCTTCAAACGACTTAGCTGGAATATCAGATTCTTTGATCTCACTTGTTGTTGGCATTCTTTGGATTCCTGGACCTTCTGGTAGATAGATATTATCCATAAGCTCACCAGAGTATATTTTTTCATTTTCATCACCGGTCACATTCAATAATCCCAAAGCACCTTTGTTGAATGCTCTAAATATGGAGTGGTCAACAAGGACGTATGAACCTGGAACATCTACCTTGAATTCAATCATGGCAGCACCTCCGGCAGGAATCAGGGTTGTTTGGACATTTTCGTTGACGAGACTTCCGCCCTCAACTGTCACTTTATCAAAAATTTCACCGATGATGTGGAAAGATGACACTAATCCAGGACCTCCGTTACCCATAAAAATTCGAACGGTCTCCCCTACTTTTGCGGTCAATGCGCCATCACCTGTCAAAGCACCAACGCTTCCGTTAAAGACAACATAGTCAGCTTTTTCATCCACAGCTTTCTGCATATCAAAAGGCTGCAAACCACGCTCGCCGTTAGCTCCAACAGTATAGAAATCGCCCTGCATGACATAGTATTCTTTATCTACTGGAGGCAAACCACCTTCAGGTTCTATCAGAATTAGTCCGTACATTCCGTTGGCAATGTGCATCCCCACAGGAGCTGTAGCACAATGATACACATACAATCCAGGAGCTAATACCTTAAAGGAAAATACTTTTTCGTGCCCTGGAGCCACAAAAGAAGACTCGGCACCCCCACCTGGACCATTGACTGCATGTAGGTCAATATTATGAGGCAATTTATTGTCTGGATGGTTTTGTAAATGGAATTCAATTTCATCTCCTACACGTGCTCTGATGAAGCTTCCCGGAACGGAACCTCCAAATGTCCAATAAACATAGCGCACCCCATTTGAAATTTCACCTTCAGCTTCAAGAATCTCCATTTTAACAATAAGCTTTTTAGCTTTACGTTTTCCAACTGGTTTTGGTACGTGTGGTGGTGCGGTCAATTCCGCAATCATCTCCTGACTCACTGGAATATCTTCAGCGGCCGTATATTTCTCTTTTTTCTCCTTGAAACAGCTAAATAAAAAAACTGTCGCGATTAATACTGTAAATTTAAGTTTTGATTTCATAATGTGGTTATAATTGGTTTACGGTTCAAAGTTATCGGTATTCACGTGCACAAAATATGATTTTTGTCATATTTCGGATATTTTTGTCCTAATTAAAAAAGTCATGTAAACAACAGGCTTAACGCCTGTGTGTTACATGACATGAGATATCATCCATTGTCTTATATGCCATAAATATATTCTATATTTTAAATGTCATTACAGGAAGATTGGCTCTATTCGCCAAATCCTCAGAAATACTACCTTCAAAAAAATGAGCCAATCCTTTTCTTCCATGGGTTGGCATAACGATCAAGTCGGCTCCAAAGAGATTTGAAAAATTCATAATCCCTTGTTGTATGGTATAATCTGAGACATAATGGACCTTGTTTAAATTGTTCAAATTCCCTTCAGCTTTCATCAGGAAATTGGCCACATTTTGTTCCATTTCAGCCGTGCTTTTGAAATTCTCACCAGGCACATTCACATATAATAAATGGACATTAGAATTCTCCCCCAATGTTTTTAAAACACGTTTATAAACATCTACACTCTTATCGGTAAAATCAGATGGGAAAATAACAGTTTCAAAATTAAGATTGCTCGGCTTTTGCTTGATGACCAAAACCGGAAGCGTCGAATGCCGAACTACTTTTTCAGTGTTTGACCCTACAAAGACCTCAGTAAATCCACTGACCCCATGAGATCCCATCACTATCAAATCGGCATGGTGCTCTTCAGCTACCTCACTGATCTCACTGAACACCTTAGAGTGCTTGACCACTGGTGTGACTTTAATGCCCTTTAAATAGTCTTTACTTAAAAATTCATCAAACTTTTGTTGAGCAAGTTTTAAGAAAAACAAAATTTTGGGTTTCGGTCCATCATTTGAAGCTGTCAATATTGCATCGGACATTTCCAACATATGTAATGCAAAAATTTCAGCCTTATTTTTTTTCGCCAAAATGGCTGCTGCCTCAAGGGCATATTCAGAATATTTGGAAAAATCTATTGGAACAATTATCTTTTTCATAGGTAGGTAGTATTCATTAAAATAATTAAAACTAAAAAGGTAACAATATTATATCAAAGTGACAAACAAAAGTCCCAATCGGTAGTTGATTTTGGACTTTATAATTTTTAAACGGTCATTGAAAAGAGTTGTGTCTCAGGTTTTTTCCGTTTTAAATGCAAATCAAAGGCCATGCATACATTTCTAACAAATGGTTTTCCCTTTTCCGTTATAGTCAATTGCCATTCTTTTCGCACTAATAAACCGTCTTGCTCCATTTCATTCAATTCCTCCAATACTTTTGGAAGGTCATCAAAGAATAGGTTATTTGGAGTCCAAGAAGTTTGAAAATGACACATTAAATTAAGAATATGTTTCCTGATAATAAGATCTTCAGAATTTAAAATATGACCTTTTACCACAGGGATTATCTTTTCATCAATCAAATGGTAATAATCTTCAATATTTTTGACATTTTGCGCAAACCCATACCAACTATCACTAATTGCCGACACCCCCAAACCAATCATGGCTTTGGTTTTGGAAGCCGTATACCCCATAAAATTACGATGCAGTTGATCTGTAACCATCGACTGGTATAACGAATCTGAATCTAAGGCAAAATGATCCATTCCAATTTCGTGGTATCCTGCTTCAAATAGTAAAGTCTTGCCCAATTCATATTGCTGTCTTTTGGCTTCTCCGGAAGGCAGATTGCTTTCATCAAAACCTCGTTGTCCATTTCCTTTTATCCAAGGTACATGGGCATAACTATAAAATGCAATCCTATCAGGTTTCAATAGTTTTGTTTTGGCTATGGATTCTTTGACGTGCTCCTCAGTTTGAAAAGGCAATCCAAATATAAGATCATGTCCAACGGAGGTATAACCAATCGCCTTGGCCTGTTCTGTCACCCGTTTAACATTCTCAAACGGCTGAATTCTATGAATGGCCTTTTGCACCGTTTCATTATAATCTTGGACTCCATAACTGACACGTCTGAATCCGAGATCATAAAACGTTTTCAAATGCTGTTCGGTCGTATTATTAGGATGACCTTCAAAACTAAACTCATAATCATCAGCCAAAGTAGCACGCCTTAATATACAATTGATCAGTAAGCTCAGATGTGTTGGAGAAAAAAATGTGGGCGTCCCACCCCCAAAATGCATTTCTTTAATTTTGGGTTTTGATGGCAGTAAATCGCAGTATAAATCCCATTCTTTTACCAAAGCATTGATGTACGGAATTTCAACGCTATGCTGCTTCGTAATCCGCTTGTGGCAACCACAAAATGTACAAAGACTCTCGCAAAATGGCAGATGCACATACAAGCTAATCCCCTCATCTTCATTACTTTCATTAAATGCCTTTAGAAGTGAATCCTTCCAAGATTTCATAGAAAACGTGTCACCATCCCAATAAGGAACCGTTGGATAGCTCGTATATCTTGGTCCAGCAACATTATATTTATCAATTAAAGACCTTTTCATTCTGGTTAGGTTAAATCAGGTTCAAAAGTATTTTAAAAACGTTATAAAAAATATGATATAAGTCATAAATTCATTTCGTTTTTAATTAATTTTAGAGAACCATTATTTTAGAATGTAGCGGCCAAGCAGAATAGAGTTTGGTTTTATTCATATATTTTACATTCGCCATAGCTAAAAACACGTAAATAAACAGTAACTTTATCCATTAAATTAAACACTAAAAATTATAATCATGAAACGAATATCACTGATTCTCATAGCAGTTTTTGCTTTGACCATGACAACCTCCTGCAAAAATGAGAAAAAGGAAACAACAACTGAGGATACCTTGGAAACGCCTAAAGAAACCCCAGTAAAAGAAGTCATCAAATTGCAAGTTGCCCTGGAACCGAAAAGCGACAGCCAGGTGAAAGGCAACGCCGTTTTTACTGAAGAAGATGGTGTGGTCACTATGGTGACCGTGTTAAGCGGACTCACCGAAGGAGAGCATGCTATCCACCTCCACGAAAAAGCTGATTGTTCAGCAGCGGATGGAACTTCATCTGGAGGCCACTGGAACCCAACCAACCAACCTCACGGTAAATGGGGAAGTCCTGATGGCTATCACAAAGGCGATATTGGAAACCTTCAAGCGGATGCCAATGGAAATGCCACTATCACATTTACTACCGATGAGTGGTGTATTGGATGTGGAGACACCAATAAGGATATCATTGGTAAAGCCATCATCGTCCATGAAGGTGTTGATGATTTTGTAAGCCAACCAACAGGTAATGCCGGCGGACGCGTAAGTTGTGGTGGAATTATT
>Ga0208015_1000299_pt1 | contig 30777 bp, 26 predicted proteins | sample 26BtaG_FD_184101 | JGI IMG/M metagenome (GOLD analysis project Ga0208015, IMG submission 184101) | Marine viral communities from Cariaco Basin, Caribbean Sea - 26B_WHOI_OMZ_CsCl (SPAdes) (version 2) | ecosystem: Environmental > Aquatic > Marine > Oceanic | place: Caribbean Sea: Cariaco Basin...
GAACATGAAGAGATTGAAGTGATGGAAATACCGTTTTCCAAGGCCTTGGAAATGATGGTATCTGGAGAGATTTTAGACGCTAAAACGGTTATTCTGTTGCAATATGCCCAGATAAATGATTTAATTAAGAAATAACCTTCCTGTCGCAAGGCAGGGAATAAAGAATAATTTTTTCTTAGAAACAAGAAACAAGAAACAAGAAACAAGAAACAAGAAACAAGAAACAAGCCTGCCTATCCGCTTGCCCGAAACTTTTGCAGAGGCGGGCAGTGAAGCGAAGGCGGGAAACTAGAAAATAGAGATTCCCACTTTCGTGGGAAGTAAATATGGAAAAACTAAAAGCAGCTCAATTATTTAGAAACGATCTCATCCCAATCAGTGGGAAATTGGTAGAGCGCTATAATCAGTGCCTAAAAATTTTAGGGTTGACTGAAACAAGGCTCACAAGTTTTTCAATCGACGGGTTGGGTTGGAGCCCTGAAATTGCTGAAGAAAAAAAGGTAATCCATTATCTGAATAATGGTGAAGCCAATCCGAATGCTATAATTATTACGCCGTTTCAAAAAGGAAAACCTGTGTATATGCCTTTTCACACTTTCGACCGGGATATGATGCAACTAATTTTCAAGACCCATGGTGATCGGATTAATGACATTACCAGAGATTGTGCCATTTGCGTAGATTTTGACCAATATATTGATGCCTTTTATGAGCCTCTGGATGTATTGAAATACAAGGATATTTCCATTAGCTTTAAACTGATCAACAATCTTGATAAAATACAAAAACAGCAGTTTGAGCTGATCGATACATTTAAACAAGGGCATAATTTTATTGATGAACATCTGCACCAACGCTTGCTGGATTCAGCAAAAACTTATGGCGACTTAAGACATAGAAATTTAGAGCTTAATGAGCTGTATTTTGCAACAGATTCATTTTACACAAAAGCCTTTGGAGGTGTTTATGTGTTGCGCGATTTTATCACGCCAATTGTAGTGTTTGAAGATGAAAAATGGCATAAGGAAGCCATTAAGGATACCTCTCACGACGTGTTGATTTATCACATTTCACAGCCTGAGTTGTTAGACAAATTACGCGACCATCTGATTATTGAATATAATTTGGATGACGTGGTCAAGACAGCGCGATATGAACGGATCAAAAAATTTATGTTTTCGCAGTTTTTAAAGGAAACTCAACATCCTATCAAAGATATTTTGGATGATAAAGTATTGTTTAAAGGCTATTTGAACAAATTGCCCATTGAAGATCGGAAAAGGGTGATGAGCGTGGAATTGTACCTTGAAAAGATGGAAGTCAGTAATCAATATAAATTGGCAGATATTGTCGATGTGGAACTTTTTGAAGCTTTACAGCAACCACATTCGTCCTTAAATGCAAAACATCAGGATTTGATCTGGAAATTGATGGTGAATATTTCGTCTTTAGATGTATTATTCCTGTATTGGTACGATAAAGAACAGTTTTATAAAAAGTACAGAGATTGGGATGATTCGCTGAAAGATTGGGTGATTGCGACGATTCGTAACAATATATAAATAAAGAAGTTGGAAGCACGAAGCATGAAGTTTTATATCTTTATGATTAAAAAACATGCAGTTTAAATTTGAAAATTTATTGATTTGGCGAAAAGCAATGGATTTAGGCGAAGATATGAATCAATTGGCTTATAAATTCCCGAAAGAAGAGTTGTATAATTTGTCATCACAGATTAGAAGAGCTTCAGATTCTATCGCATTGAATATTTCAGAAGGATCTATTCTGCAATCGGACGCCGAATATTGAAGGATTTTAGGTTATGCAATTCGTTCGACTGCTGAAGTGGTGACATGTTTGCATAAAGCTAAAAGAAGAAATTATGTTGATGAAGAAAGTTTCTTGAAATTTTATAAAACTTGTTTTGATTTAATGAATATGACGATTGCTTTCAGGAATAAAATTAAAAAGGACTGAGATTGAGTCTTTAGTACGAAGTTCAGGTTTTCCAATAACTTACTGAAAGTTAATAAATTTAAAATAGTATAAAAAACATTTATAACCACTGCTTCCAGCTTCGTGCTTCAAGCTTCAAACTTATATAACATGACACTCGAAATCATCGTTTTCATCGGCTCAATTTTATTCGGAATCCTCCTTTACTGGAGAGAATCTACAGGTAACGGAATGTATCGCTTTTTCAATAAAATGATGTATTCCAAAAAACTCCAAATGTCGCCCAATGATCCAACAGGCTTTCTGTATCAGCAAAAATTCATCCTGCGCTTGGTATTTATTGCCATGATTTTTCTTGTTGCAATTTTAATTGTGCGCTTCTTGATTCCGATTGATATTGCGACAATCTCCGTATTTGCCTCAAGTATTGTTGGGACACTTTTGGGAACTTATATCGGAGGATTTATTTTAAAATCCGAAAAAGTCATCGATGCACATAGTGATTCTTTAGAAGAAAAATTTGATCATGCCATAGAGCAGAGCAAAGATTTTGTCAAGGATATTACCTCAAGAGAACCAAAACTGATGGAAGAAGCCAAAAAAGAAATTGAAGAAGAACCACAACCACCAAAAAAGAGCGCAAGAGAGCGATTGAAGGATAAAGGGTTGATGTAAATTGGACTTACGATTTACGACCCGCCCGAACGTACCTTTTCAGTACGGGCGGGTTGTTGATTGATTTGATTAACACTTCATTTTTATCTTAACAACAGACAACAGACAACAGACAACAGACAACAGAACATCATGATAAAGAACTATTGGAATAGAGGATCTAGACAAAAAACCATCACCATCATTAGTGCCTTGGTTTTAATAATCTTGTTGTTTTTTCTTCGAGATGATTACCAACCATTTTTGTTATTCATTAGAAAATACATTTTTGTAATCCTTTTGATAGGTTTGGTATTGTTTTTTGGGCTTAGAGCATTTAGGAATGCAGTAGGTGTGGGGCGCCGTTTGGGAATTTTAGGACTTTTAATTCTGTTTTTAGGGTTGCTTTATATTATTGGTTGGCACTTTAAAATGTATGATTATATGAAAACCTATAATGTTTTCAATAACTTGAATAGAGTTGAAATCAACGAATTGCCATTGACACAGAATGAACGCATTCAACCCTTGCGCAATATTTTCTCTATGGCTAATGAATCGGTTGGAGAAACTAAGGATGTGTCTTTGCCACATTTGGTAAGAATTGACAATGAAAACAGATGGACTATGGCCATCCAACCTTCCGAAAAATACACCATGCAGCAAATTAGCGAGAATACTGAAGAAATTTTTTCCGTATCCAGTACCTCGCCATTTCCAAGGTTTTCAAATGAAAATCGGATTCCAGTGACTTTCTCGATTGGCGAATCCTTGAAATTCAGTCGTAATACCTATAATGCCGTAGTGCAGCGCTTCAATATTTTTCAATTGTTTACCATGGAGCCTGGAGATACGTTTTATATGAAAAACGACTCAGGAAATTGGGTAGAAGTGGTCAGTTTAATCAAGTGGAAGGGTTTCTTTTTTCCTTATCCAACTTTTGGTGGCGTAATGATCATTGATAGTGGGAAGCACAATTTTAACGACTATGTGGAGCGCGTCCTGATTGGAAAGGGCACCTATATCAGTCCGGAAGAAATGAAAAACCATCCGTTTTTGACCAAGCAAAACACCTTATCAGAAAATGTATCGCGCTTGCAAGCAGAGTCCCTAAAGTTTTTGGGAGGCTTTACAGATCCTCTGCCATGGAAAATGCAAACTGCTGTAAAGATTCCGGATATGCCCGATGACCAAAATGAACAGCCTTTTGTAACCGATTTTAACTTTGATGATGTGGATGCTGAAGCTTATAGTGGTTTGTACCACTGGTTTGGATTGGAGCCCATTGGAGAGGAACGCACCAGTTTGACCTATAGTGTTTTTGTACCGGCAGATGGCACGGATAAGCTTTACTATTATGACCATGCCAGTAAAAAGCAAGGTTATGCAGGTGTGTCTGCCATGCCTTTGAAAATCATTGAATCGCGTAAGGAATATGATTGGTCGGTTAATAAGCCGGTTGAGTTCAGACCGTATATTAAGGATATTGCAGGACGCAGGCGAATGTTTTTCTTAGGAACGGTATCTGCGGTACAAGCCGATTCACAAAAGTTTGACGGTTCTGCAACTCCTGATTTGGCCTTGGTTGACAGTGAATATCGCAATGTGATCTGGATTGATGTGAAACACCCGAGTCAATGGGACAAAACGGTTTACGATGAGCTAAACGAGGCTTGGAGAGCGAGTGAAGGCATTGGCTACTATTATGACGAAATCACGGTGCCACCAAGCTTGGATGTCCAAAAATCAATCGATTCCATCCAATCCATTCCAAAAATTAACGCCAACGCTGATGAAATCGAAAAATTGCAACGTGCGATTGATTCCCTGAAGTCGGTTGGTAACTGATTTAACAGGAAATTAATAGCACTTATGGGCGGTAGTGCTCCAAAAGTCTGGAATTTGACCATATTATGGTCCCAAGAGTCCCTAGTTATTTAAAGGTATTTTGACTTAGGTCAGAAAATTAGATAACTTTATTTGTTTTAATAAAAGGTATTTCAATTATCGTTCAAAAGGTCTACTGACTAAACTAATGTGGTATATCCAATCATCACTGCGGTCAACAATGAAAAGAGTAAGGCTAGAACAGCTAAAGATCGACTTTCAGTTTTTTTCATTATAAATCTAAAAATAACGATCAAGGGTATAAACGCACCCATGACAAAAATCGGAATAGTGATCCATTCCATAACTGCCTTGAAGGCATTTTGGCCCGACTCTTCAAACATAAGGTTCATGAACAATAGGTAAAGCAATACGGCAATGCTTCCTATAAATAACCATAAATCGATACGATATTGTTTATTCTTTTTCATAAATTGATTGGTTTGCCCTCATGAAATCGGTGATTAAATACGTAATGAGTTTGCCTACAATGGTTTCTGTTTCAGTCGTTGGAGCTGCTTCACAAATATGCAGATAGGTGGCATTGGTCTGTTTTCCAAAATAAGTCACAAAAGCTCTGGCTTTTTTAATACTGAATCCGCTTGGTGTCATGGCGCTACTAGGGATATATTTAATGGCATCACAATCTACTTCAACTCCAAAAGGTTTATCGGCAATGTGCTTTGCCGCCCGAGCCAATTCGGCTTTAAATTTTTTATCTTTTCTTATCGTTAATGCTTCAAAGGTATTAAACTGCAATGCTTTAAATCTGTCCAAAGTTTTAAAAATGTGGTCTGAGGTATAGTTTTCATGCAGTCCAAAAATAAAATAGTTTTTTAAAAACCCTTCTACATAGGCATAACTGAAGCCGTTTCCACTATGTCGACCTTCTTCACGTCTAAAATCAGAGTGTGCATCGAAATTGACCGCATTGATAGGTTTTCTAAAAGCTAAGGAACTGCCTTTTAAATTGCCGTAGGCATTATTATGTCCACCTCCAATGATAATGGGTTTTTTTCCTGACTTGACAATTTGATAGACTAAGTCAGTCACATGTCTATCAATTTTTTCGGTAAGTTTTCTGGCCTTTTCAATGTGTTTTTTATCGGCGGCGTCATAGGAATCAACCTTTTTCATCTCTTTTGAGAAGTCTAAATGGCCAAGAATGAGCACTTTATTGGCATTCGTAAATCCATTGCTTTGAATGTTTAACAAAACCTTTAGAGTTGCGTCCCATGCCTTGGCAGCACCTCGATTTCCATAGTTTGCAAACACGCCTACATCTTCTGGAATTCCAAATATGACATAGTCAACGTCCAAAGGACTTAACGATTCGTATATATGGGTAGAATTGGAAAGTAATTGAACATGTTCTCCAAATTTGGATTCATTAGCTCTTTTTTTAATTAATCTGTCTAAAGCGTTTTGATTAAATAGAACAAGTTTCTCCATTTTTGAGATTTTAATTTTACATTTGATGAATTAAAATTACATTTTTAATTTTCCCAATAATCAAAAATAACAAAACTAGTGTTAATTTAAGTATCAATAACTAAAAACAAAACTTATGGAAAGTGCAAACAATAACAAAAATACCGGATTAAAGATTGCCTTGGGTATTCTATTAGCCCTGTTTATTGGAACAGGTTTTTATACCTCAAAATTATACAATGACAAAAAACAAAATGAAGCTGAGTTAACCAAGGAAAAACAGTTGGTTATGAATGACTTAAGCAATATGGCCAAGCAGTATGATATTGCTATAGGTGAAAACAAAGTAGCCAATGAAGACTTAGCTGAAGCTAGAAACAGAATTCAGGGCTTGATGGATTCTTTGAAAATATCTCAAAACAGTGTGAACAGCTTAATGAGTTTTAGAAAGAAGTATTTATCATTACAAGAGGAAATGAATGTCCTTTTGGCTGAAAATGATAAACTTAAAATTGAAAATTCACTTTTAGCGACCTCATTGGATAGTACGAATGTAAGATTGGCGGAGCGAACCATGTTTACAGATTCATTGTTGGTCCAAAACACAGAATTGGCAACGGTAGTTGAAAATGCTGCGGTGTTGCAAGCTGTAGGCTTAAAGGCATTTGGTGTGATTGAGAGAAGTTCAGGGAAATTAATACCAACTGAAAGAGCACGTCGTAGTGATAAGATTAGACTGTGCTATACGGTTGCAAAAAACACTTTGGTAGGTGCTGGAGATAAAGAATTATACGTACAGGTCTTGGATCCAAGCGATAATGTGTTGGGAGCCAATGAACAAATTCAATTCGGTGAAACGGTTTTGAACTATAGTTTGATAAGTAAATTCAACTATGAAAACAGAAACCTTAATATCTGTGAGTTTGTATCTCCAAAAGGAGAATTTTCCAAAGGACGTTATGTGGTAAATATTTTCAACAAGAAAGAATTGGTTTCAACTACTGAGTTTACTTTAGAATAGATAGAGATTATCATATAAATAATTAAAACCCGAAAGTCATTTGATTTTCGGGTTTTTTTATATTTTAAAATGAAGTACGACATCGATACGTTATGACGATGAATAATCCTATTTACAGCTGAATTCTCGGAGACTTTGCGCCGTTTTGTTTGTTGTTTTAGGAAAGTGGAATTTAATATTTTTTGGAATTTTAATACCTCGTGGGCTCTATTCCAAGGCTTTTACTCCAAAACTTTTCCTCTAATGATTACTTTGTCTATTAGATTATCGCCAAAAGCATACGGAAGGTTATTATAGCTTTCAATTTCTTTTGTGATGATGATATTTGCTTTTTTCCCTCTACAGATGCTTCCATATTGATTTGAAATACCCATGGCATAAGCACCATTTATTGTAGCGGCATTAATGGCTTCTTCTGGCGTCATTCTTAATTTGATGCACGCTGTACTCACTACAAAGTTCATATTGCCACTTGGCGTGGACCCTGGATTATAGTCAGTAGCCAATGCCAACGGCAGTCCAGCATCCATAATTTGACGTGCCGGTGTGTAGGGAATACTTAAGAAATATGAACAGGAGGGAAGTGCTACGGGCATTGTAGTGCTGTTGATCAAGGCTTCTAGGTCTTCTGCTCTCATTTCTTCAAGATGGTCTACAGAAAGCGCCTTATGCTTAACGGCAAGGGCTACGCCACCAAAGGCATTGAATTGGTTGACGTGGATCTTGGGAATTAGACCGAATGCTTTTCCAGCGGTTAAAATTCTATCTGTATCCTCTAAATCGAAATATCCTTTTTCACAAAACACATCTATATAATCGGCAAGTTTCGACTGGGCAACTGCGGGAATCATTTCAGAAACTACACGATCTACAAAACCTTGCTTATTGTCTTTAAACTCTTTAGGAACAGCATGCGCAGCAAGTAATGTAGTTTTTATAGTTGCCAATGACTCTTTTTTGAGTCGTTTAATTACACGGAGCATTTTCAATTCGGCTTCTACCGTTAGGCCATAGCCCGATTTTATTTCTATCGTGCCCGTACCCAATTGCATCACGTTATTCAATCGTTTTAATGATTGTTGATAAAGCTCTTCTTCTGATGTGTTCTGTAGTACTTCTGCAGAATTGAGGATGCCACCACCACGTTCAGCAATTTCTTCATAAGACAATCCATTGATACGGTCTACAAACTCTTGAGATCGATCTCCGGCATACACAATATGGGTATGGGAATCACACCACGCAGGTAGCACCATTTTCCCTTTGGCATCAATAACTTCTTCAGCATTATAATCAATAAAGTCTGACATCGGGCCATATTCAACAATGGTGTCATGCTCTATAATAAGATAAGCATTTTTAATGGTGGGAAGGATTTTCATGTCGGACCCCTTGACTATGGTCACGTTGTTTTCTCTAACTTGAATCAGCTCCTTGATATTGATAATGAGTATGGACATAATTGCGATTTATATAAATGAATTGCGGAATACGCACAAAAAAAAGCAAGTTATTAAAAATAAACTTGCTTTTTTATAAAATTATGAAGGCATTAAATCTTTTGAAGATTCTTATTGGGCAATGATCATTTAAGTCCGCCGACCATATCTTCTGGTTTCACCCATTCGTCATACTCTTCTGCAGTAACATATCCTAAATTGATAGCTTCTTCTTTTAATGTCGTTCCATTTTTATGTGCTGTGTTAGCTATTTCAGCAGCTTTATAATAACCTATTTTTGTGTTTAATGCAGTGACCAACATTAAAGAGTTGTTCAATAAGTGCTTAATAACGTCAAGGTTAGGTTCAATGCCTTGTGCACAGTGCTCATCAAAACTCTTACAGGCATCACCAAGTAACTGAGCAGATTGCAATAGGTTTGCTGCCATCATGGGTTTGAAAACATTCAATTCATAATGACCTTGGGTGCCACCGACGGTTACGGCAACATCATTGCCAATAACTTGGGCACAAACCATGGTTAGGGCTTCACATTGTGTAGGATTAACTTTTCCGGGCATGATGGAGCTTCCAGGTTCATTGGCAGGAATAATGATTTCACCAATGCCACTTCTTGGGCCAGATGCCATCATGCGAATATCATTGGCTATTTTATTTAAACTAACGGCCAATTGTTTTAAGGCGCCATGTGTTTCAACCAACGCATCGTGTGCTGCGAGTGCCTCAAATTTGTTGGGAGCGGTTACAAAAGGTAGTTCCGTAAATTTGGCAATGAATTCGGCAACTCGTTTACTATAGCCTTTAGGGGTGTTTAAACCAGTGCCCACAGCTGTTCCACCAAGTGCCAGCTCACTTAAATGTGGTAAGGTGTTCTCCAAAGCTTTTAAGCCATAATCCAATTGTGCTACATAACCAGAGATTTCCTGTCCTAGTGTGATTGGTGTGGCATCCATGAGATGGGTCCTTCCAATTTTCACCACATTTTTATAATCATTGGCTTTTTTATGTAAGGTGTTACGAAGTTGTATAACACCACGGATCGTGTTTTCAACCACTTTTTTATAAATGGCAATATGCATTCCTGTTGGAAAGGTATCGTTTGAGGATTGCGATTTATTAACATCATCGTTCGCACTGATAACAGGATCCCCTTCACCAATTTTCTTGCCAGCCAATTGCTGTGCCCTATTGGCTATCACTTCATTGACGTTCATATTGCTTTGGGTACCAGAACCAGTTTGCCATATCACCAATGGAAATTGGTCATCGTGCTTGCCTTCCAATATTTCGTCGCAGACCTGAGCAATCAAGTCGCGCTTCTCGATTGGTAAAACGCCCAACTCGCAATTAGTAAAAGCTGCTGCCTTTTTAAGATAGGCAAAACCATAAATAATTTCCAAGGGCATCGATGCGGGAGCGCCAATTTTAAAATTGTTCCGGGAACGCTCTGTTTGTGCGCCCCAAAGTTTATCGGCAGGAACTTTAACCTCGCCCATCGTATCTTTTTCAATTCTGTATTCCATAATTTATGATGATTAATTACTTCACAAAGTTAGCCTTTTTGAGGAGAATTTGTTAGAGGTTTTCTATATTAATTACTAAAGTTAACCGTAAAAATAAACCAATCATGATGCGCGATAAAAAAGTGTAATCCTTAAAGATTGTGCTTTTTAATATTATAAATTCTTGTTTGTAAAACATACGATTCCCCACTCATATAATTATGTGGAGAATCCATGCTTTACGAATCAATTATCTCTAAAGTGACTTTTCAATGGCAGCCAAAGGTCCAAAAACATTAAACAAGATATGTCTTTTATGATTTTAGGTTATGATAATGCAATATCAATCGCTTTCTTTAACCACCTGTAATTGTCAATATTCATGCTTTTCACACCAAAAAATAAATACTTTGGATAGATTTTCAGCCTTAATGGCTGAGTCACAAATTACCAAAACCTATGGATAATTCATACTTGAAAAACATATAAAAAACACTTTATCAATCTTTTGAAAAGTAAATCTCAAATAATACAGTATCCGACTTTATAAAGTATGGCGTTTTTTTGGGGGATTACAGACACCTCTTTGATCTGAATTAGGAAGGAAATCCTGGAAAATAGATTTCTTGTTCTAAGAGAAGTATGGTGTAATGGTTTTTATGTAAATTTATTTAAATCTTAAAATAAATTATTATGAGCGCAAAAAAGCCTATAGTCTGGTTCGAAATCTATGTAGACAACATGGAAAGAGCTTCGAAATTTTACGAAAGTGTAATGGATATAAAATTGGAAACACTACTTGCGCCATCAGGTGATGGATTTCAAATGAAAAGTTTTCCGGGGGATATGGAAAGATATGGCGCTAGCGGTGCTTTGGTGAAGATGGAAGGTGTTAATGCAGGAGGAAATTCCACAGTGGTATATTTTGGTAGTGAAGACTGTATTACAGAAGAACGACGTGTTAAAAATGCGGGAGGTAAAATCTTTAAACCAAAGATGTCTATTGGAGAATATGGTTTTATAACCCTGTTTTTTGATACGGAAGGAAACATGGTCGGGTTGCATTCGATGAAATAATATTTGCATAAGAAATTAAGACCGCTTAAAATAGTGATGGTTATTTTACTGAATTTCAAACAATATAGAGGCTCACAGATCCATATAAACTGTACAATTGAAGTTTAGATAGTCGGGTTTGGGGCAAAGTTTAAGTAAACTCTAATCCGGAACGCTAGTAATATTTGAAAACTCTGTTAATAAATCTTAAAATTGGTATTGTATAAACAAAACGATTCTCCTATCTTTGCTATAATTATTTAAAAAGAACTTGCAACATGTTTACATTTGACCAGTATTTAGGATTTTTGGCGTTTATGGCTATATTGACCATGGGTTTTTGGCTAATGATTTTTTTAATGACCTTTGTGATTCCATATTGGGTTTTTGGAGCTTCAATTGAACGCTTTAAGGAAATGCAAGCAGAGCGCAAGGCGAAGAAGGAAGCTTCGACAACAACCTTGGAAGATTTATAAGAATTATCATTAAGATATAAAAAATAAAAAAGCGGTTTCAAATTCTTGAAACCGCTTTTTTATGCTATATACTCAAAGCTTTTTATCTCAAGCTTGGAGAATTTATCCTTGAAAATCGAAGTCTTCATCACCTCCATTGCCACGTTCCATATTTCGTTGTTGTCTCTTTTGTTGGTTGAAACGGTAGGTGAATGAGACAGTATAACTACGAGGTCTCCATTGAAATTCAGAGGAACTATTATACGATGGGGTAAACGACTCCATAGATCTTTTTCTAGTATCAAACAAATCACTTACATTGAATGCAAGCGAGGCACGATCGTCAAATAGATCCTTACTAAAGGCCATGTCGGTAGAGAACATTCCATCTCGTTTGTTTTGGGCATCTTCACTTGGTCCCATATAAAATACTCTTGTTTGCCAATCAATTTTTCCAGGTAAGGTGTATTTATTATTTAAACGGAAGAACCAACTTAAATTTTCAGCGCCGTAATCTACATTATTGTAGATTCCTTCAGTTTTCGATTGAAATAAATTGAAATTACCGTTCACGTTCCAATCTTTAGAAGCTCGGTATGCTAAGGTAAATTCGAAACCAAACCTGTCATTTGTTGCCAAGTTGATAGGTGTCCTTCTTATGACAGGAATCACACTTTCATATTGAGAGGTGATATTGTCAAAATCCGGATCGTTTTCATTAATGGTAAAGTTGATGTCTCTGATATAGAAATCACCCGTAGCTTCACTGATGAAGTTAAAAACATCTGTAGCTCTCTCATAATATATAGAAGAATTCAAAGTGAATTTATTGAATTTCCATAAATACCCTAAGTCTACTTTATTTGAGTAACTAGGGTCAATGTCTGGATTTCCCTGAAACACACTTGTTGGACTGCTTCGAGATGGAAACGGGTTGATAAAATAAGATCGCGGTCTTCTGATACGACGATTATATCCTAGCTGGACACTCTGGTTTTTATCGATTTCATAACCTAAATTGACAGTTGGAAAGAAATCTACGTAATCCTTTTTTTGCAGGTCGTTAGTGGTTTTTTGGTCGATAGTTATACGGGAGCCTTCCATACGTAAGCCCATTAAATAAGAAAACTTATTACCAACCTTACTACCAAACTGAGTATAAACAGCATTGATATAATCTCTATAAATCAAGTTATTGCTGACATCTGTGTCCAACTCATAATTACCATCTTCGTAGAATTCCAAGCTATAATCCGTATCCATTTCGTTGAAATTACCTCGATAACCCAATTCAAACTGACTGTTTTCGCCCAATGGGTGTACATAGTCAGCCTGTAAAAGGATATTATCTTGGGTTTGAAAGGTTTTTATACGCTCAACATTATCTCCATCTTGAGAAATAAATGACCTATTGTCCTCATCACTTGTTTCATATTGAAAATCAAAAGTCAATTTATGTTGGCTGTTGTCATTGAATTGCTTATCAAAGTTAACCGAGTATTGAATGGTTTTATCATCTCTAATTTCAGGATTAAAACGCTCGGAAGTCGAGGTCAAAATATTATTGGAGTCGTATTCTTTACTGAAATTGGTAGAATTATTGTCGCTGTTGCTATTTCTGTAAACCAATGATGTTGTTAAGGAAGCTGTATTGTTGATATACCACTCCACACCCACGTTGGTAGAAATACTATTGCTTTCTCTGTTGGACTCTCTAACTTCGTTAAGAAACGTATCAGGTCTGTCTTCAATTATATTCCCATCGTCATCGCGTTTAATATTAAAGAATTGGGTGTCTGTATACGAGTTTCCAGGAGATTCTCTGTAGTTATATCCCGTAGTATTGAAAAAATTGAAATCGCCCGTTCTGTAGTTAATGTTTCCAGAGAGTCCAGCCGATGCAGGATATCCAGCATTGGCAGAAATAGCTCCATTTAAGCCCTGTAACTTACTTCTACGTAAAATAATATTTAAGATCCCGGCAGTACCCTCTGCGTCATATCTAGCCGATGGAGAAGTAATCACTTCTACACGCTCAATGGACTCAGCTGGCAGTTGACGCAAAGCGTCTGTAGAATTCAGTCCAACCAATCCAGACGGTTTACCGTTAATAAGGATGGTAACGTTATCATTTCCCCTTAACGCAACGTTCCCTTCAACATCCACTGACACTGAGGGAATATTGTCCAACACGTCGCTCACAGTTCCACCTCTAACGGTCAAATCTTGGCCAACAGTATATATTTTTTTATCTAATTTAATTTCGACGCTGGTTCGTTCAGCAATAATGGAAACCTCTCCCAAGGCCTGCGCATCAATAGCGATTCCCAAAACACCTAAATCTGTATTTTGGATCAAGGTTCTATTTGGGATTGTTTTAGTTCCATAAGAGATGTACTCTACAGAAATATCATAGGTGCCTCTTGGTACCTTAATATCAAACTTTCCATCTTCCCCGGTGATGCCACCTGTAACAATTCTGTTTTCTTTCTTGCTAAAAAAGGCGATGGTTGCATATTCTAACGGCTGATTCACATCTTTGTCCATTACAATACCTGTAATGGAGACCTCATCTTGAGCGGAAACAAGATTTGAAGTTAATAAAAAAAGTAGGGTAAATGCGTAGGAAATTAGTTTCATTAGTTTAATTGTTTTTCTTTGTTTTTGTTTTTTGTAATTTTTTTATTTCACCTTTGTTATCATCTACAAATCGTTGAATAGACGCGATTGTTTCTTCTGTATAGAGTTCTTTGACGTCCGAGAAATGTGAGATTTTCAATTGGTCAACCATCGGTTTTTTCTCATATTCTTGATATACTTCAGAAAACATGATCTGATTTCGTTTTTTATAGAAATCGTCAATTTTTTGCTTTATAATTTCTCCTTTAAACTCATCCACATTTAAAAGCTTTACATAAGTATCCACGCGTTCTCTATATTGATCCATTTGTTTTTGCATGTACTTCTCTCTCTCCTTTTCCATGGCATCATTAGTTTGGGCATAGGAAGTTAGCACGCTCAAAAAAAGCATGAAAAAGGTTAGTCTCATTGTTTTTGCAACCATAATAGGGGTGGTTTAGTTATTAAGAGTGCAAAAATAGAGCTTGGTTTAATGAGGTTTGGTTAAAGTTGTGTTAAAGAAACCTCTATAAAATTTCGAGAATTTTTTTTGGGGGACGCCCTATTACCGCTTTGTTTGCCTTAATTACTATAGGGCGTTCAATGAGCTTAGGATATTTTGCCATGGCGGCGATAAGCTCATCATCAGTTAGGTCGGAGTTTTTAAATTTTTCTTTCCAAATGGACTCATTGGTTCTAACAAGTTCAATAGGCTTGATTTTTAAGAGTTTAATGAGTTCTTTAAGTTTTTCCACACTCAGCAATTCGTCCATATACTTAATCACCTCGTAGTCCTCTTTTTGAGTTTCGAGGATTTCCAAAGCTTCCCTCGACTTGCTGCATCGAGGATTGTGATAGATTGTTGTCATTTTTACACGTGATTTTTAAAATAAAGTGCAAAGATACACCTATTCACCACATCAACCTATGGGCACTATTGCTGGCCTTTTCAGAGACTAATGCCAAAAACTTTTAATTCTTCTTTGAGATTTTCGGAATTCCTAAAATGAATGGTATTGATTCCTAGTTCTTCAGCGGCGAGGATGTTTCGAAGATTATCATCTATAAAAACTGAACTTTCTGCTCTAATATTGAAACGGTCCAAGGTCAGTTTGTAAATTTCTTTAAAAGGCTTTCGGGTTTTCTCCTCACCTGAGACAAGGATGCCGTCAAACCAATGTAAAAAATCAAAAGTTTCAAGTGCAATCGGAAAAGTTTCATGGCTCCAATTGGTAAGTGCAACGACTTGAAATTGGTTGCTATCTATTAATTTTTTCAAAATTTGAACGGTACCATCAATAGGTCCGCCTAACATCTCTTCCCACCGGCCATAAAACATTTTGATCAATTCTTCATGTTCTGGAAAGAGTGCGATACGGTCTTCAGTGGCCTTTTCCAAAGGGTAGCCTGCATCTTGGTTCTCATTCCAGTCGTGCGTACAAACATGGTCAAAAAACCATTGCATTTTTTTTCGATCGCCTTTAAAAGCATCTAAGTACACGTATTCCGGATTCCAGTCAATAAGTACGCCTCCAAGGTCGAAGATTATAGTGTCTATTTTTTTCATATCATTTTCCACGAAAGTACGAATCTCTTTTTCTATTATGGTTTGGTTTGTTCCCGCCTGCGCAAATGCATACCTGTATCCACTTCGTTTTGGATCGGCGCAGACAGTTTCAACTTTATATCCATCTAAAGCTCATTAGGACTCTCATCTTTTTGTCCCATCAACATCAAATACGCCTTTAAAAATTCGTCAATTTCACCATCCATCACATCGTCAACATTACCAGTTTCGTGACCTGTTCTGACGTCTTTTACTAATTTATAGGGATGCATAACATAGTTTCGAATTTGACTTCCCCATTCGATTTTCATTTTGCCAGCTTCAATATCTTCACGTTGCGCCATTTGTTTTTGCAGTTCAATTTCATATAACTGCGATTTCAGCATTTGCATGGCTCTTGATCTATTATCGTGCTGCGATCGGGTTTCTGAACATGAAATTTGAATACCCGTTGGCTTGTGGACCAATTGCACTTTGGTCTCCACCTTGTTAACATTCTGGCCGCCAGCACCACCAGAGCGTGCCGTGGTAATTTCGATATCTGCCGGATTGATGTCAATTTCAATAGTATCATCCACAAGTGGATATACATAAACAGAAGCGAAACTGGTATGGCGTTTGGCATTACTGTCAAAAGGAGAAATGCGTACCAATCTATGAACACCATTTTCACCCTTTAACCAACCAAAGGCAAAATCGCCGTCGATTTCTAAAGTAACTGTTTTTATACCAGCCACATCACCTTCCTGAAAGTTGAGTTCTTTAACCTTAAACCCGTGTTTTTCAGCGTACATGAGGTACATGCGCATGAGCATACTGGCCCAATCACAGGATTCGGTGCCACCTGCACCAGAGGTGATTTGAAGAACCGCGCTCAAACTATCACCCTCCTCGGAAAGCATGTTTTTAAATTCTAATTTTTCAATATGATCGACGGTTTTTTTAAGATGCGCTTCAAATTCTGAAACCGAAATTTCTTCCGCTTTATAGAATTCATAAAACACTTCCAATTCTTCCACTAGCGTTTTGGCAGTGTTATAATCGGCAACCCATTGTTTTTTTTCGCGTAAGGATTTCATCACAAGCTCGGCAGCCTTGGAATCATTCCAGAAATTAGGGTCGAAGGTTTGAACTTCTTCGTTTTTTATCTCAATAGTTTTGGCATCTATGTCAAAGATACCTCCTCAACGCACCAAGGCGTTCTACAAGACCTTTAACTTGATCGGATGGAGTCATTATTATGTTAGTTTTTCGCAAAGATATCATTAAAACTAGGCAGAATTAAAGAAATAATGGGATAATTTTTTAAAGTTAATTTATGTAATTTTATAAGCTAATTGACCATTATGAAAAAACATCTTCTTTATCTCATTTTAGTAGTAATTGCAAGTCCCTCATTTTCACAAGTGTTGAAGGATAAGAAAGTACAAGCCTATAAAGGTTTTTTTAATTTTTATTATGAAGAAAAACAGGATAAGATCTATTTGGAAGTCGATAAAATAGATTTTGAATTTCTTTATGTAAATAGTTTGGCAAGTGGCGTCGGTTCCAATGACATCGGATTGGATAGAGGCCAGTTGGGAGCTAGACGCATTGTTAAATTCATTAAAGCAGGAAATAAACTCCTATTGGTCCAGCCCAATCAGGATTTTAGGGCCATTACCGATAATGCTCCCGAAAAGCGGAGTATAGAGCAAGCTTTTGCACAATCAGTATTGTTCGGATTTAAGATAGAGGAGGCTATAGACGGGAAATATATCATAGATTTAACACCATTTTTACTAGAAGACGCCCATGGCGTTGCCAAAAGATTAAAAGCACAAAACGAGGGGACTTACAAAGTTGATCTATCAAAAAGTGCGCTGTCCTTAGAGCGAACTAAAGCGTTTCCGAAAAATGTAGAGTTTGAAGCCCTATTGACATTTGATGGGGATGCCAAAGGTCGAAATATTAGAAGTGTTACGCCAACATCGTCATTATTAAGTGTTATCCAACACCATTCGTTTATAGAATTGCCAGATGATAATTACAAACCTCGCGAATTTGATCCTCGCAGTGGTGCGATATCTATTTCCTATATGGATTATGCCACACCAATCGAAGAAAACATTGTAAAACGGTTTGCGATCAGACACCGATTGGAAAAGAAAAACCCGGAATTGGCAATGAGTGAAGCCAAGGAACCCATCATTTATTATCTTGATCCCGGAACGCCAGAACCTGTGCGTTCTGCGTTATTGGAAGGTGCTCGTTGGTGGAACGAGGCCTATGAGGCCATTGGTTTTAAGGATGCTTTTCAGGTAAAAATGTTGCCCGACGATGCTGATCCTATGGATTGCCGGTATAATGTGATCCAATGGGTGCATCGGTCCACACGTGGATGGAGTTATGGCGCCTCCGTAGTCGATCCAAGAACAGGTGAAATTATTAAAGGTCATGTGAGTTTAGGAAGTTTACGTATCCGTCAGGATTTTTTGATTGCACAAGCTTTATTGAATCGGCCTTTTGCGGATTCTGACACCAATAATTCACCTATGCTAAAAATGGCCTTGGCCAGAATACGTCAGTTGGGTGCACATGAAATAGGACATACACTTGGATTTGCGCACAATTTTGCAGCGAGTAGCAACAATGATGCTTCTGTTATGGATTATCCTCATCCCAAAATTACATTGAATAATGGAAACGTCAGTTTGGAAAATGCTTATACCGATGGTATTGGGGTATGGGATAAAGTAACCGTTGCTTATAGTTATTCAGACTTTGATAAAAACATCGATGAAAAGTCGGAACTCAATGACATTTTAAAGAAAGCTCAGGATGAAGGTCTTCGGTTTATTTCAGATTCAGATGCACGAGCACCAGGTGGTGCACATGTTTTCGCCCATCTCTGGGATAACGGTAAGAGCGCATCTGAAGAACTTGATCGGGTCTTGAAAGTCCGTGAACAGGCAATCTCAAATTTTTCCAAAGACAATATCAGAAATTATGAACCTTATTCTGTTTTGGAGGATGTCTTTGTACCGCTTTATTTTTTCCACCGATATCAAACTGAAGCAACTTCCAAATTGGTTGGTGGAATGGATTATAATTATGCGCTTAAGGGAGATGGACAGCTGATAACCAAAGTGTTGGAGGCAAAGATTCAGAAAGATGCATTAATAGCCTTGTTAGCTTCCATTTCAGCAGAGACCTTGGCGATCCCGAAGGAAAAATTGGAATTATTTCCTCCACGGGCATTTGGTTATGGTAAAACTCGTGAGTCTTTCGCAGGGAAAACAGGAGTTGCGTTTGATGCGCTCAGTGCTGCATCAACAGCCAGCGATATGACTTTGGAGTTTTTATTAAATCCGCAACGTGCCAATAGACTTGTACAACAAAAAAGTTTGGATGACAACCAATTAGGATTAGAGGATGTACTTAATGATCTCATTGCAAATTCGTTTGGTAAAAGTCATAAAAATCCTTACCTGTTTGAAGTTCAGCAAGCCATAAATGTTAACGTCCTAAAGTATATTATGAACCTTGCCGTATCTGACGCGGCATATTTTCAGGTACAAGCCAAGGCATATGATGCGATAGGGGAAATCTCAAAAAGCTTATATGACAAAAAACGAGATAAAAACCTTTATGCCGCTCAATATGCACGTATGATTTCCGAACTTCGGGAGCATCCTGAGAAGTTCAAATTAGAGCCAGCACCACGTATTCCTGATGGTTCACCGATAGGATCAGACGATTGTGATTATATTCTAAATTAAAAAAGATGATTATAGATTTAAGAAGTGATACCGTTACCAAACCGACCCAAGGCATGTTGGAGGCGATGATGAGTGCCAAAGTTGGTGATGACGTGTATAAAGAAGATCCAACAGTTAACAAGCTTGAGGAGCGACTTGCCGATATGTTTGGTAAATCAAAAGCCTTGTTTTTTCCAACAGGGACTATGGCCAACCAAACAGCTTTGAAGTTACACACCAATCCTGGAGATCAGGTGATTTGCGATAACAACGCACATATTTATCATTACGAAGGCGGTGGTGCTTCATTTAACAGCGGTATTTCCTGTAAGTTATTGGAAGGAAACAGAGGCATGTTCACTGCAGAACAGGTGATTGAAGCAATCAATCCACCCGATTTTTATCACAGTCCGCTAACCGCATTGGTAGAAGTTGAAAATACCGCCAATAGAGGTGGAGGTTCATGTTGGGATTTTGAAGAACTTAAAAAAATACGAACGGTCTGCAATGACCATGATTTAGGATACCATTTAGATGGGGCACGTATCTGGAATGCTTTGGTGGCAAAACCTGAAACGGCGCGTGATTATGGGCAGATTTTTGATACCATATCGGTTTGTTTGAGCAAAGGCTTAGGTTGTCCTATAGGGTCGGTTTTGATTGGGGATGAAGACATCATGCAAAACGCCTTGCGCATACGAAAAGTCCTGGGAGGAGGGATGCGGCAAGTAGGCTATATGGCTGCTGCTGGACTATATGCCTTAGATCATCATATTGAGCGCATCTCTGAAGACCATCAAAAGGCTAAGGAAATAGAGCAATTATTGTCGAAACTTGAGTTTATCAAGAAAGTGGAGCCTGTTGAAACCAATATTATCATCTTTGAATTGGTTGATAATAAGAATGATACAAAGCTTCTAAAATTATTGGCAGACAAAAATGTACGGTTGAGTACTATGGGGGGAGGCAAACTACGAATTGTGACGCATTTGGATTATACGGATGAAATGCACGACAGATTTTTGAGTGAACTGCTGATTTTAAATCTTTAATAGGTGAATTATCTGTCAGTTTAAGTGCAGTTGGGAGTATAGAAATATTCTATGTTTGCTCTCCACTGCACTCAATAAAACAGTAGTGGTGGAAATATTATTTAAACATGTCCAAGCCAGGAATATTTGGCATACCATCTTTTGCAACAGCAGCCAGTTCGGCTTCGTTTATTCGTGTAGCTTTTTCTATAGCGTTATTCATGGTCAAAATCAAATAATCCTCAAGCATTTCTTTGTCCTGCAACAATTCATCATCGATAACAATAGATTTTATGGTTCTGTTAGCCGTTAATGTTACTTTTAACTTTCCATCAGTACTCTGCTCATCAACCAAAACATGGTTCAATCGTTCTTTAGTTTCTTCAACTTTTTTCTGGGTTTCTTTGAGTTTATTCATCATACCCATCATATCTCCAAACATATCCTTCAGTTTTAAAATTTAGAGCAAAGTTAAAAAAAGATTTAGACAGCCTCGAAGTCTTATGGGTCTTTAATTTTATAAATAAACTTTTAATGTTTCTGAAATGCTTCTTTTAATTTCTCTTTGCCGTCTCTTCTTTAAAATAGTATTTTTGCAATCCGTTATAAATTAAAACTAATGATCACAAATATTCACCCGCCAAAAGCAAATCAAATACCTAAAATACTGACAGCGCATAATGACAATCGTCAGGATGATTACTTTTGGTTAAATGATAGAGAAAATCAAGAGGTTATTGACTATCTCAATGCTGAAAATGACTACTATGATGAGATGACCTCAAAGTATAAGGATTTTGAAAATTCGTTATTTGAAGAAATGAAGGCTAGGATTAAGGAAGATGACGAGTCGGTTCCATATAAGTATAACGGGTATTGGTATATTGTAAAATATGAAATAGGAAAAGATTACCCTATATATCTTAGGAAAAAGGATTCTTTAGAGAATCCCGAAGAATTGTTATTCGATTGTAATGTGATGGCCGAAGGGCATGATTATTTTAAATTGGTAGGCTTGAGTGTGAGTCCGGACAATTCCATGATAGCTTTTGGAATCGATACAGTTGGAAGGCGCAATTATACGTTGCAAATCAAGAGCTTACTTACTGACGAAATATTTTCTGATGCCATTGAGAATACCACCGGCTCTGCAACCTGGGCCAATGACAATCAAACTTTGTTTTATACCGTTAAAGATGAAAAAACACTGCGTTCAGATAAAGTTTTCAAGCACAAATTAGGCCGCTCGTCTGCGGATGATACCCTTGTTTTTCATGAAGAGGATGACACATTTGGCGTGGCTGTTTTTAAGTCAAAGTCAAGGAAATACTTGATCATAGCTTGTTATAGCACATTGACCAATGAATATTATACCCTAAATGCCGATACACCAGATGCCGAATTCAAGATTTTTCAAAAACGTGTCCGAGGATTGGAATATAGCATATCACATTATGACGACCAATTTTATATTGTTACCAATGCGGATGGTGCCATCAATTTTAAGTTGATGAAAACTCCGGAGAATGAAACTGAAATTAATCATTGGACAGAAGTTATTCCACATAGGGCAGACGTATTACTTGAGGATATTGAAATTTTTAAGGATTTTTTGGTTATCAGTGAACGCTCCAATGGCCTGAACCGCATTCGTATCAAGAGATGGGAGGGCACTGAGGATTATTACCTTCCTTTTGACAACGAAACCTACACAGCTTATACCTCTACCAATGTGGAGTTTGATACGGACATTCTCAGGTACGGCTATAACTCCATGACTACACCTTCGTCGACCATTGAATTTAACATGGTCACAAAGGAAAAAACTATTTTAAAAGAACAACAGGTACTTGATCCTAATTTCAATAAAGACGATTATGCTTCTGAGCGTGTTTGGGCAACTGCAACTGATGGTACAAAAGTGCCCATTTCTATGGTGTATAAAAAAGGGATCAAAAAAGATGGTACAAACCCAGTCTTGTTGTACGCCTATGGTTCATACGGACATACCATAGACCCTTATTTTTCAAGTATTCGCTTAAGTTTATTGAACAGAGGATTTGTTTATGCCATTGCCCATGTAAGAGGTGGGGAGTATTTAGGCCGAATGTGGTATGAAGACGGAAAACTGCTTCAGAAAAAAAACACATTTACCGATTTTATTGCTTGCTCCAAATTTCTGATTTCGGAAAACTATACATCATCTGAACACCTGTACGCCCTAGGCGGAAGTGCCGGTGGATTATTGATTGGCGCCGTTATTAATGAAGCACCAGAACTCTATAAAGGGGTTATTGCTGCGGTTCCGTTTGTAGATGTCGTGACCACCATGTTGGATGATTTAATCCCATTGACCACAGGAGAATATGACGAATGGGGAAATCCTAATGATAAAACCTATTATGATTATATGAAGTCCTACTCGCCATATGACAATGTTAAAAGACAGGATTATCCTAATATTTTGGTAACAGCCGGACTCCATGATTCCCAGGTGCAATATTGGGAACCGGCCAAATGGGTAGCCAAACTAAGAGCATATAAAACAGACAACAATATATTACTTTTAAAAACTAATATGAAAGCTGGGCATGGTGGGGCGTCTGGACGTTTTGAAGCTTTAAGGGAGGATGCAGAAGAGTACGCCTTTTTGTTAGATTTAGAGAATATTGATTCCTAATTGGAAAAAAAATCGTATTTTTGCAAGGTTTTAGATTACATTTTTCTAAATTGTAATCGGTAAATAGCATTTATGAAGAAAAATATTCAGGTATTTGATAACGTACTGCAACTCATAGGCAATACACCCCTTATCAAATTAAACAGAATGACAGCCGACTATGATGGCGAATTTTTTGCTAAAGTAGAGGCTTTCAATCCAGGTCACTCTTCAAAAGACCGCATTGCACTGCACATTATAGAAGAAGCGGAACGACAAGGAATCTTGGCGCCAGGTGATACCATAATTGAGACGACCTCAGGGAATACGGGTTTTAGTATTGCCATGGTGAGTATCATCAAAGGATATAAATGTATTCTTGCCGTAAGTTCAAAATCATCCGCCGATAAAATTGACATGTTAAAATCGATGGGAGCACAGGTTTATGTGTGTCCTGCGCATGTGAGTGCTGACGACCCTAGGTCGTATTATGAGGTTGCAAAACGACTGCACGAAGAAACAAAAGGTTCTATATATATCAATCAGTATTTTAATCAACTAAATATTGATGCGCACTATCACAGTACCGGTCCGGAAATCTGGGAACAAACGGAAGGTCACATCACGCATTTGATTGCTTGTAGTGGCACTGGTGGTACTATTTCTGGAACTGCAAAATACTTAAAAGAGCAAAATCCAAATATTAAAATTATAGGCGTAGATGCTTATGGTTCTGTTCTGAAAAAATATCACGAAACCCGTGAGTTTGACCACGATGAAATTTATCCATACAGAATTGAAGGTTTAGGAAAGAACTTAATCCCTACGGCCACTGATTTTGATATCATTGATGAGTTTGTCAAGGTTACCGATGAAGAAAGTGCGCACGCCGCGCGTGAAATTTCCCGTACTGAAGGTTTGTTTGTTGGATATACCAGTGGTGCTGCCATGCAGGCCATAAAACAACTGAATGAAGCAGGCGAATTTAAGGCTGGGGATAAGGTGGTAGCCATTTTTCCAGATCATGGATCTCGCTATATGAGTAAGATTTATAGTGATAAATGGATGGAAGAACAAGGCTTTTTTGACAGTAAAAAGGTTTCTACAATAGAAACTATTCAATATATAAAATAACTAAAACCACAGATACAATCCTATAACTTGATGACTTTGTTGTAGGATTTTTTGTAGACGAGAATCTTATAAACAGCGGTTTATAACTTAATTATGCTATGAAAAGATATTTAGTTAATTTTGTCCAAACTAATTAAGCTAATCGAAGATGATGACGCCATTGTTCATAAACCATTTCTAAGGGTTGTTGAAATGGCAGCGTATTTCCTAAAAACAGTAACATTACATGAAAGACTTATTTGATAAAATTTACAGAGATAAAGGTCCTCTCGGAAAATGGGCTTCTCAGGCTGAAGGCTATTTTGTGTTTCCAAAACTGGAAGGTCAAATCTCAAATCGTATGAAATTCCGTGGTAAGGATGTAATTACCTGGAGCATCAATGATTATTTGGGATTGGCAAACCATCCTGAAGTTAGAAAGACAGATGCCCAAGCGGCAGCAGATTATGGCTCGGCATACCCGATGGGAGCTCGAATGATGTCTGGACATACTGAACTTCATGAGACTTTACAAAACGAATTGGCGGAGTTTGTAAATAAGGAAGCGGCTTATCTTTTGAATTTTGGATATCAAGGAATGGTGTCAACTATTGATGCTTTAGTAGCTAAAGATGATATTATCGTTTATGATGTGGATTCGCACGCGTGTATTATTGATGGCGTACGTCTACATATGGGAAAACGTTTTACCTATAAGCACAATGATATTGAAAGTCTGGAAAAGAACTTGGAACGTGCCACAAAAATGGCAGAACAAACAGGCGGCGGTATCTTAGTCATTTCAGAAGGTGTATTCGGAATGCGTGGAGAGCAAGGCCGATTGAAAGAAATTGTAGCGCTTAAAGAAAAATTCAACTTCCGTTTTTTGGTTGATGATGCCCATGGTTTTGGAACACTTGGTAAAACAGGTGCCGGAGCAGGTGAGGAGCAAGGCGTTCAAGACGGCATTGACGTGTATTTTGCAACTTTTGCCAAGTCTTTGGCCAGTACAGGGGCTTTTATTGCCGCAGATCAAGAAATTATAGACTATTTGAAATATAACTTACGTTCGCAAATGTTTGCCAAATCACTGCAAATGCAGTTGGTGGTTGGTGCACGCAAACGATTGGAAATGTTAAGAACCATGCCAGAAATGAAAGAAAAGCTTTGGGAAAATACCAATGCTTTGCAATCTGGACTTAAATCACGCGGATTTGATATTGGCACAACACAAAGCTGCGTTACGCCTGTTTATTTGAAGGGAAGTATTCCTGAAGCCATGGCCTTGGTAAAGGATTTGAGGGAAAATCATGGAATTTTCTGCTCGATTGTTGTATATCCAGTAATTCCGAAAGGATTGATTTTATTGAGAATGATTCCAACAGCGACGCATGATATTGATGATATCAATGAAACATTAGATGCGTTCGACGCCATTAGAACCCGTTTGGAAAATGGAACCTATAAACGTTTATCGGCAACAGTTGCTGCGGCGATGGGTGAGTAAACTCGAAATTTCATAAATAAATCAAAAATCCCAATTAAACAATTGGGATTTTTAGTTTTATATACTCAATTAAGGTTCAATTCGGAACTATACTTTTGGTGTTTGGTGGTTTTCAATTTGAAATTTGATTACTGAATATCCTTTCGCACCGTTTTTCGGCGTTTATAAACTTCAGGTTTAAAATGCTTCCAAATCTGATGGATTGCTATATTATCTTCCAATTCTGGAGTTCGAATACAGTTTTGTATTCCTTTTTTTCTGAATTCGTAATAATATTCATTAAAAATAACTGCAGTAACCCCTTTGTTCTGATATTCCGGAAGGATGCCTATTAAATAAAAAATCACGTCTTTACTGTGTTTTTTTGCATGTAAAATATGTCTAAAGCCCAAAGGAAATAATTTGCCGTTTGCTTTTTGCAATGCTTTTGCAAAAGAAGGCATGACAATGGCAAAGGCCACTAAATCATCATTTTTATCAACGACAAATTTGATGTATTCAGGATTGACGAAGCTGATGAATTTCTTTTTAAAATATTCCTTTTGAATATCTGTAATGGCCACAAATGAAGACAAGGATGCGTAGGTGTGATTGAAAAGATCAAACATTTTATCAACATAGGGCATCACTTCTTCTGTTTTAGTGAATCCCAATGCTTGAAGCCCATAGCGTTTTTTGATCAGTTCTTGGGCCTTGAGAAATAAATTGGGATCAACATTGGAGAACGGAAAACGACTTTCAGAATATAATTTCTCGTCCGCATACCCCAATTCCTTGAAATGGTCAACATAATAAGGGTAGTTATACCAGGTGATCATACTTCCTAAATATTGAAAACCTTCAGTCAACAGACCTACTTTATCAAGATTGGAAAAGCCTACAGGACCCTCAACAAAATCGAGGTTGTTGGCTTTTCCAATCTCATGTACTTTCTCCAATAAGGCTTTTGTGACTTCAATATCGTCAATGACATCAAACCAACCAAAGCGCATTTTCTTTTGTTTTTGTTCTTTGACTTCAAGCCAATTAATGATTGCTGCAACCCTACCGACAATCTCATTGTCTTTATAGGCCAAAAAAAAGGTGGCCTCGGCGTCATTGAATATGGGATTCTTTTTTTTATTGAAAGTCTCCATTTCCTGTTTGATAATCGGAGGTACCCAATTAACAGAATCCTTATAAAGTTCAAAGGGAAATTTTACAAATGCCTTTAAGTCTTTTGGTGTGCTTGCTTCTTTAATTGTGATCATAAAGTGGTCTTATAGGTTGCCCTTTTTCTTTTTCTTTTTTGACTCGATTTCTTTTTCATTTTGGATTTTTCGTTCTTGACGCCGCAATTCGTCCTTGGCAGAATTGCCATTGTCAATCTCTTTGTCTTGATGAAAATCCAGGCGATATGACATCCCAAAATTCACACTAAACACCGAGGGTGTATCCTTAGTGTTAAAGGTTAATGCAGTATCTAGCTGAAAGTTTTTACTCCAAAGATAGGCACCTCCAAATCTAAATAGATTATCGGCATAAAAATCACTATGAATACCTTGGGTTTCTCCGAAAACAACCCATTGTGGGTTGAACGAATGAGTAAGAGTTAAAATATATTGAAAATCGGAATAGTCCGTGCCAATCCTGTCTTTTATCAAATTAATCACAAACACCCAGCCTCCTGTAAAATTATTTTGGGAAATTAGGGCGATCTTCGGACTAAACCCTTCAATTCCCGGAGCAGTGTAAGGATTATCCTTAGTGTCAAAATTGGCCCCGGCATAGACGGCTACAGCAGGAATCAAGGATTTCCATTTGAATTTTCGGTTGGCTTTCCAACTGTATAAATTTGGTTTTTCCTCGGCTGCATTTCTATAAGGATCGTAAATCATATATTTGGCTCCGACTGTAAGATTTTTAAAGTTGGATCGCTTTTCATCTAAAGGAATGCTTGATGAATTTAGTGTCTGGGTGTCATTCTGATATGTCCCTTGTACATTGATTTCAAGTTCTTCAAAAAGCAACCCGTATCTTGCGGCAAAGTCGGCTCCAAAACCTGAAACATCGTATTTCAACAGTGTATGCTCTTCCTTTACAATATACGGTCCAGCTTCAAATTGAATGACGTTTGGACCAACTGCAAATGCACTTTGTGAAACTCCGGGTCTATTGGAATTGATAACCTCTGTGTACTGACCAAAAGTGAAATGGGTAATGCTGAAAATCAAAAATACTATTGAAAATTTGATAGGTTTCATAGTCTAATCTATTAGCCTCAAAACTACATATTTTTTTTGATTTTGAATTGATTTTAATCGATTGATAAAAATGGAATTATAGAGGGCCAATGAATTGTTATTTTCAACCAAACCGCTTAAAGCGGCTATATTTTATATAATTTTTAAGTATTTAAATCCGTTTTTAAATGGGAAGTATCGTATTTTTGGAGAAAATTTAGATTCATCATGCAAATGGCGTCCTTAACTGGTTTTCTGAGAACCATTTTGATTATATTATTGGTGTATTATGGTGTGAAAATTCTTATGAGAATCTTTGCTCCATATTTTGTACGCTATATGTCAAAAAAAATGCAGGAGCGTTTTGGAGGTCAGTTCCAGCAACATCAGCCTGAGAGGAATCGTCCCAAAGAAGGTGAGACTGTGATTGATAAAATGCCGGAACAGCGTCAATCTTCTGATAAAAAAGTGGGAGAGTACATAGATTACGAAGAAATTGACTAATTTTCCCGAACTAATCAACTTCAATACTTCATGGCTTTTACAGTAAGAAAGTTTATTCCACACTTATTAATAATTCTGGGTTTTATTGCACTTTCACTAGCTTATTTTAGCCCGGTTCTGAGTGGGAAGCAGATTTTTCAGAGTGATATCATGCAGTATATTGGGATGTCTAAGCAACAAACCGATTTCAGGGCGGCGACAGGAGAGGAAACCTATTGGACCAATAGCGCTTTTGGTGGCATGCCAACCTATCAATTAGGTGCATTATATCCGCACAATTACATCAAAAAATTAGATTCTGTCCTGCGTTTTTTACCTAGACCGGCAGACTATCTTTTCCTTTATTTTATCGGATTTTACATTTTACTCTTAACACTCAAAGTTGATTTCAAATTGGCAGCGTTGGGAGCTCTAACTTTTGGGTTTTCGACATATCTCATAATAATCTTGGGAGTTGGACATAATAGTAAAGCACATGCTATTGCCTATATGCCCTTGGTATTGAGTGGAATTCTTCTCGTTTTTCAAAAAAAATACATCTTTGGGTTTTTACTGACCACTGTTGCTATGGCACTTGAGTTGAGTGCCAACCATTATCAAATGACATATTATTTAATGTTATTGGTTTTGATATTGGGCGCGGTTTATCTTTATGATGCTTATCAAAAGAAACTATTGCCACACTTTTTTAAATCGGTGGGTATTATGATGGTTGCCGTCATTTTAGCTATCGGGTTAAATGCCACAAATATCATGGCAACTCAGGAATATGTAAAGGAAAGCACTCGTGGCAAGAGCGAATTGACAATCAATCCTGATGGCTCTCCAAAGAAAATGTCCACTGGCTTGGATAAGGAATACATCACCGAATACAGTTACGGGTTTTTAGAAACATTTAACCTCTTTATTCCTCGACTTTTGGGAGGTGGAAATGGTGAAGATGTGGGGAGGGATTCTGAAATGTATAAATTTTATACGAGTATTGGCGCAAGCCCGATAGAAGCCTTAAGAGAAGTGAAGCACACACCCACCTACTGGGGAAGTCAGCCTATTGTTGAAGCTCCAGCTTATGTTGGGGCTGTGGTCCTGTTCCTATTTGTCTTTGCCCTTTTTATGGTGAAAGGCCGTTTGAAATGGTGGCTTGTTGGTGGTGTGATCATGTCCTTGCTACTGTCCTATGGAAAAAATTTAGGTTTTTTAACCGATTTCTTCATCCAATATGTGCCAATGTACAATAAGTTCAGGGCAGTGACGTCTATTCAGGTGATTTTGGAGCTTTGTATTCCAATATTGGCCATTTTCGGTTTGGTGCGTTTGTTCAATGATTTTGAAAAAGACGAAGAGAAGTTAAAAGCCTTAAAATTTGCTGCTGGTATTTCAGGAGGTGTGGCAATTTTGTTTTTGCTGTTGAAAGGGTCTTTTGATTTTGTTGGTGTCAATGACGGTTATTATAGACAAGTATATGGAGAATATGGCCAGAGTTTTATAGACGCACTGAAGGCAGATAGAAAAGCGATGTTTACCTATGATACTTTACGGACATTACTTCTGGTTTTACTATCTGCAGGCGGGATTTGGCTGTTTTTAAAGCAGAAATTGTCCCAAAACGCGCTTATTATGGTGTTTGCCGTATTGATTCTTTTTGATTTGGTAAATGTCGACAGGCGTTATGTCAACAACGAAAATTTTGTGTCAGCCATACAAGTAAATAAACCATATCAAGCCAATGCTGCCGATTTAGAAATCTTGAAGGATGATGGGCACTATAGGGTGTTTGATGTGACCTCAAGCGCTGCTAGGGCATCATATTTCCATAATTCATTGAGTGGCTATCACGCGGCCAAGCTTGGACGATATAATGAGCTCTTTGATTTTCATATTGCGAAGAATAATATGAACGTGTTGAATATGCTCAACACTAAATATATTATCGCCGATGATGATAAGGGGAATGTTTTCCCGTACGAAAATGTTGATGCCAATGGAAACGCATGGTTCATTTCCGAATTGAAAAGAGTCCATTCAGCCAATGAAGAAATGGTGGCTTTAGACAGTTTGGATACCAAGACCAAAGCTGTTACTACACAAGATTTACCTTCATCCAAATATAATATAGATTCGACGTCAACTATTTCAATATTAGAGTTTAAACCCAATTACTTAAAGTATGACTCTAATAATAATTTTGATGGATTTGCAGTGTTTTCAGAGATCTATTATGCTGATGGATGGAATGCTTATATTGATGGCGAATTGCACCCACATTATCGTGTGGATTATGTTTTGAGAGGTTTGCCTATTCCGAAAGGTCAACATACCATTGAATTTAAATTTGAACCTCAAGTGGTCAAAACGGGAAGTACGATTGCATTGGCGAGTTCCATTTTATTTGG
>Ga0208015_1000300_pt1 | contig 30713 bp, 25 predicted proteins | sample 26BtaG_FD_184101 | JGI IMG/M metagenome (GOLD analysis project Ga0208015, IMG submission 184101) | Marine viral communities from Cariaco Basin, Caribbean Sea - 26B_WHOI_OMZ_CsCl (SPAdes) (version 2) | ecosystem: Environmental > Aquatic > Marine > Oceanic | place: Caribbean Sea: Cariaco Basin...
TTTCAAACTCTTTATGGAACAGGCGCTATAAGAATAACTGAAAACAATGAGGTCGTTCGGGTGGGAGGCGTAAAATACACCATAAAGGACGGCATTATTTATGATGCCAAAAAACTACTGTCCGATGCCAAGGAAATGGTCAGAAAGGACAAAAAAAGTAAAGGCTATAAGATAACCCAGCCGGGAATTCCAATGGATTAGGGTGTGATATGCTATTCTATCTGCTAATTGTTAGTAAACCTTATTTCTCAAATTCTTCTTCTTTCCGTTCATGAAATACATGACCTAATTCTGTACGACCTATTCAATCCACTCGTTTATAATTTCCAATAAAACTTTCTCGAGTCCAATTCAGATCATATACCATTTTCACTTCTCTATAATTTCTGAATGGCTAAATATTCATAGAAATATTTGTTTGTGAACTTAAATTATATATATTTGGTAAACCAATCTGGTAAACCAATTATTTAATTTAACAGATATTACAGTCTAAAACATGGCCAACAGAGCAAGTTTTTTATTTTTAAGTTTAATGATGTCTTTGCTGTATGCCTGTAGCTCGTCCAGTGATGTTTCGGAAGAAATTGAACAGGAACAGCAGGAAGAATTCGAAGAAACACCAACTCATGTTTTTGCTGACATTGATTTTTCCAATTGGAAAGTCACCCTTCCCGTAGACAGGGATAAAAATGGCAGTCCTGATGAATACCAACCCTCAAAACTTGTAAATTTTGGATATCAAAAATTAGAAGAGGTCAAACCTTTTATGTATGATGATGTTTTGGATGCCTCCATTGTCTTTTACACCTATCCTGATATTTCTACCACCAACAGTTCGTATTCCAGAACGGAATTGAGAGAGCTCATCAATCCATCCAATTCACGTGAAAATTGGAAGTTGTCTGACGGTGGCATTATGAAGGGGCGTTTGAAGGTTGATAGCATTTCTGAAAACACGAAAAGCAATGCAAAATATCATAGTGTGATTGTCATGCAAATACACGGCATTATCTCAATAGAAGATATGCAATTGCACGGTTTTTCTTCAAACAATGGACCTCCTTTATTAAAGATGTATTGGAAAGATGGATACTTATGGGCACACAAAAAGTCATTGGTAAACGAAGATACCCAAGGGGATGACCTTTTAAATGTAACTTCTTCTACCTGGACAGATGTCAAACATAATTTTGGTTACGTAGGTTTTGAGCCTTTCGATTTTAAAATCACGGCTTCCACAGGAAGGTTAGAATTGCAATTGAATGATGCCCCACCTTTTATATATGAAGATGTCAGTTTGGCCAAGTGGCCCTTTGAAAATTACTTTAAAGCAGGTAATTATTTGGTCACAACAGATGCCGATGCTTTTGCCTATATAAAATATTACAGTTTGAATGTCACGCATTAAGAGTTTTACCATTAATAACCATTACTAACCACTAAACACACAATTATGAAAACAAAATTACTTTTCCTTTTGACGGCTGTCCTATCTCTATATGGGCTTCAAGCTCAAGTATCACTTCCTTATTACGACGGCATTGATTATACCATTGGTGAAAAACTTATAACTGAAGGTACCAACACTGGTTTTGGAGACTGGATGATTCCAGCATTTCAAAGTGCGGGTTCAAGTGCAGATCCATTTATAGTGGCGTCACCAGTATGGTCCCTGCCTGCCGGTCTTCCAGCTGCAACTGGTAATGCCATGGAATTTGTTGGTGGGGGCGATGACCCGGTGATTCCAATACCTGATCAAGGTGATACGGGTGTAATCTATTCGTCATTTGTTTTTAGAGCCATAGATCAATCTGCTGTGAATACAAATAGTCCTGAGTACTTTTATTCTTTTGCGAAAACCTCAAGCAGCGGGACGTCCCTAAATTATACATCATGTGTCTACATTAGAAAAGTTGATGATGCGACATTTAATTTGGGAATCTCTGAAAACAATAACACAACCAACGCGGTTTGGGCACCTAATGCCTTCACATTAGATCAAGATTTATTTGTAGTGATTTACTATGATATCGACAATGCAGTTTCAAAGATGTGGATCAATCCAGTAGTTGATGGCAATGAGCCAGCAACTACCTATGTTACCGATGAAACCGCGACATCAACAAGAACAAACCTAGATAAAGTAAGAATTAATTTAGGGTCAAATTCTAAAACACCAGGAATCATATTGGACGAAGTAAGAATCGGTAATTCCTGGCTGGCAGTCACCACAAACCCGACAGCCAGCGTGTCAAAAAATGAGATTGCCAACAATGTTAGGGTCTATCCAAATCCATCTCGGAATTTTTTAAATGTGGAGACTAACAATATGACGGTAACATCATTACAGTTTTATAATATCTTGGGAGCAACAGTTTATACGCAAAACGGACTGCTCAATAATAAAGTAGATATATCAACATTGGCAAGTGGCGTATATTTAATGAAAATAAATTCTGGTGACCAGTCGGTTACCAAAAAAATAATTAAAGAGTAATAACCAATTGTCTATATGAAAAAGGCTTTAATTTAAAGGCTTTTCCATTTAAGTAATTTCGAACGAACCAAAATCATGAAAACATTCATTTCAATTTCATTCTGTCTAATCCTATTTTTTGGGTGTGAAATACCCATATCATCAAATTCAATTTCTGTTAATGATATTGTGGAATTAAAGGAGGCCATAATAAATAGTAAAGCTGGCGATGACATCGTAATGGCAAATGGTATTTGGAAGGATGTTCAGATTGAGTTTTCCGGCCAGGGTACGGAAGATAAGCCTATTGTTTTAAGAGCAGAGACTCCTGGAAAAGTAACCATTGAAGGGGTGTCCAACTTGAAAATTGGTGGCCAATATCTTATAGTCAAAGATTTACACTTCAAAAACGGGCATACACCGACCAAAAATGTCATCCAATTTAAAATTGATGATGAGAATATCGCAATGCACAGCAAAGTGACCAATTGTGTGATTGAGGAATTTACCCAACCCAATCGTGAGGATACAGACCAATGGGTCGAGTTCTGGGGTCGTCATAACGAATTGAGCAATTGTTATATTGCTGGAAAATCGAATTTTGGACCTACGGTCATGGTCAGATTGACAGGTAACGAACACATCAAGAATTATCATAAGATCACGAATAACCATTTTGGGCCAAGACCTCGAAAAGGAGGACCACATGGAGAGACTCTTCAGGTTGGGGACAGCTATACCTCTATGACGCCATCGCATACCATTGTGTCCAATAACCTTTTTGACCGTTGCAATGGTGAAGTTGAAATCATTTCAAGCAAATCGAATTTTAACGAGTTTACCAATAATGTGTTTTTTGAAAGTGAAGGGTCCTTGGTGTTACGTCATGGGAATTATGCCAAAATAGACGGGAATGTTTTTATAGGAAACGATAATTCAGAGTTTATCGGTGGCATTAGAGTGGTCAATACAGGTCATTGGATTACAAATAACTATTTCTACAAACTGAAAGGAAAAGTATTTAGAAGTCCACTTGCAGTGATGAACGGCATTCCAAGATCGCCATTGAACCGCTATAATCAGGTCACTGATGTGGTGGTGGCTTATAATACCTATATCGATTGTGAGTCGCCATTTCAATTTGGTGTGGGCTCAAATGTCAGTCAGAGTGAGGTTTTACCAGCCTCAGAAATCCGTTCTGCAAGAGCTATTCGTACAATTGTTGCCAATAATTTAATATACAATCATAAGCCTGATGATCAGCCTGTAGTGGCGCATGATTCGGTGGATGGCGTTTTGTTTGAGAAAAACATTCTAAACAGTCCAAACCATGGTCCTGTCCAATCGGAGGGATTGATTACAAAAGATTTTAAGTTGAAAAAAGTGTCAGATGATCTCTTCGTCCCAACCGAAAATTTTGAATCTGTCTATCTTGGTTTTGATTTCGAAACGATAACCGCAGATCTTTTCGGAAATGATCGGACGAAGCAAAATGCCGTGGGTGCTATCATCGTTCCTGTTAAAGATGGAGTAATTTTAGTGGATAAAAAGAACTATGGAACAGATTGGTTTTCTACAGAGAAACCAGCTTATGAAGCACAGACATTGCTAGTCTCTAATGTTGAAGAGTTAGAAAGTCAACTCCAAAAAGCTAATTCTGGAGATGTTTTGGCTTTAAATCCTGGGAGTTATGATTTGAATGAAAAATTGATCATCAATAAAGATATTACAATCACTTCCTCGGATAAAAACAGTAAAGCTGAATTGATCTTTAATTCCGATAGTATTGCCATTGAATTGCATCCTGCGGCAAGATTACAAATGGATGATGTCCTTTTAAAAGGTAATGGGACTCAAGATGCGTTTTCAACCTTGGATAAGAACATGTCAAAAGCTTATGATTTGTTTTTGGAAAATGTTGAACTGGATAATTTCAAAAGCGTCTTACAAGTCAGTAAAGGATCTTTTGCAGATACCATTTCCGTGGTGAATTCAGTCATTAAGAACTCAAATCACGGGTTTCAATTAAATACAGAAACAGATGACAAAGGCGATTATAATGCAGAGTTTGTCATCCTGAAGAATAATGAATTCACCAATATCAATGAAACCATCCTCGACTATCACCGTGGTGGCTATGACGAATCTACCATAGGCGGAAATTTAGTGTTTCAAAATAACACGGTCACCAATTCCGGGAAGCAGGAATCTGACCATATTCTTATAAAAAACAGAGGCATCATTAATGTTGATTTCTCCAATAATACCTTTAAGAACAATCCTGTAAAACTGATTGCAGTACTTTGGGGCGAGAAAGATCAAAAGCCTGTAGATAATACCATTGAAAAATCTGGTGAAATACAAGTGGTACAAAATTTAAAATTAAAACTAATGTACTAAGAGATTCTATTATGAACTTACGCAGCACTTATTTAGTTTTAATTTTATCCGTTTATATGGTTGTTTTATTTGGACAAACCATCCCTTCAGATAAAATCATTCCAATTACAGAATTAGGGAATTATTTGAAAGAGGATGTTAAAACCAAAATTAACAGTACAGACACAGATGAGTTGGCATCCTATTTCAGAGAGAAGTTTTCTGAACGTTATTTCTTCGATTGGAAACAAATGGATGCCAGATTTGAAACCTACAATGAACTATATCCCAATGTAAAAGCGTCACATCAGGAGAGGTCATTGGACCATAGGTCTAAGTTTTCAGCCAAAACCAGCTGGAAGTTACCTTTTAACTATACGGATGGATCTCCCGTAAATGCGTATGCGATAAGACATTTGGCGCGTCAGCATAAGATGGTGGATATTGCCTTCGACTATTTCTATGAGAAAAAAGACCCAAAACTCATAGACTATTTTAAAGAACAACAACAGTCCTTAAATGCCGCATTGTTCACCAATCAATTTGAAACGATTGAAGATGGGAATGGTGTTTATGAAGTATTTCGGTCAGGGTATCGCATCTTAAATTGGTTGCAAATCCATAATATGTTTTTGGGTGAAAAGAATTATTCTGATGCCGATCAATTATATACAATTGCTACCTTATTGCAACATGGATCAGATTTGTTTGAAAATAACTCAGAATTTACTTCTGGAAATCACCAAACGCGCGGGATGTCTGCTTTAGCCATGTTGTCAATCTTATTTCAGGACTTTGAAGATGCCGATTTATGGTTTGAACGATCCATGTCGCTATTAAAAATGCATTTGGAAAAGGAAATCAATGCCGATGGCTTTCAGTTTGAGCGTACCGTACATTATCACATGAGTGATATTGATAACTACTATTATGTTTATCAATTGGCGAAAAATAGCGGAATGACCTTGGATCCTTTTTGGAATAGACAATTGGAATCTTTATTTACGACACTCATCAAAATTGCTTATCCTGATAAATCTGCCCCTGTACTTTCCGATGATACTGATGCACCTTGGGCAGAAAAAAATGATATTTCTGGGGCGTTGACTTTGGGGTACGTGCTTTTTGGAAATCCTGAAATGGGATATTTTGCCAATGAAAATGTAGAGTCTAAAATGTTTTGGTATTTAAATAACTCCCAATTGGTACTTTTAAAAGACATCACGTCCCAGAAACCTACCTATGGTTCTTTGGCTTTTGAGGACACAGGCTATTATGTGATGAGGGAAGGCTGGGACAAAAACGATCGAATGCTCATTGTTTCTGCTGGGTTGGATCCAGACAAACCCGACCATCAGCATGGTGATATGTTAGGGATTCAAGCCATGGCTAATGGCCACGTGTTATTGCCCAATTACCAAGTACGCTATTCCTTGGAAGATTTGGAGTTGTTCAAAAACTCCATGGTTAAAAACGTGGCCTTGGTCGATGATGAGTTACAAGGAAAAAAATACACTTCCAATAAAGGTGGAAGTGGATTTGGGAAATTTGGTAAGTTGCCAAATCCTAAAACCGTATTGTGGAAAACCAATGCGGATTTGGATATATATATTGGAACGCACGATGGTTTTAAGGATATTGGTGTTGATTACAGTAGACAAGTAATTGATGCCAAGGATGGTTTTTGGATCGTGAAGGATAATTTTGAATCTAAACAACATCATACTTATAAACAAGTTTGGCAAGGACATTACAGTTTTGAAAATGCACCGAATCTACTTCGTGCAACTTTTGATGATGGGTCTGGAGTTGATATATTACAATTGCATAAAGTGGATGAGGTCTTAACGGACGGAGCGCGCGGAAAGCAATGGAGCGTCTTGTCCAAAAAAGACAAGAACAATTTTAGCTTTCTCACCATAATTTATCCTTTCTCAAAATATGATGAGCGTATGGACGAAAATTCAAAGGAATCTGTAATTAATGGCTGGACCGTAAATAAGTCCAGAGAAGTTGCAAACACCTCTGTTGCTACTATCATTTCGAAAAATGGCCAGTTCTACGCATTTGCAACATCTCATATCGCATACAAAAACGCTATCATAACCTTTGATGCCGAAGTGGATGTCTTTATCACTTTTAATGAACGTCAAATCCAGATCTTATCCCTAAGTGATCAAAATATTGTAATTAACGCTATTAATGGCAAAGCCATTCAAAAGGAATTATTACCGGGCGAGACCTATACTTATACTATTCGAAATTAGTAATTTCATTTTCTGTTAATTTCTTAATTTAACTCTTTTAAAATTGATGGATTAATAAATTTTTATATATTTGGTCAACCAGATTGGTCAACCAATTTAAAAAAAGAGCATGCAATCTCACTTACAGTTCAATTTAAAATACAGTTTTCTTTTTATCTTATCCATATTTTTTGGATGCCAACCTATGGCGCAACAGCGCATTCTGACACATAATGAAGTCAACCACCACCCAAAACTCATTCTCACTCAAAAAGGTGTCGCAGAAATAAAATCCAAACTTGGGAGTATTCCACTTTTTGATACTTCCTTAGAGGAGGCGAAGGCAGAAATAGATGCTGAAATCAGGTTGGGAATTGAAGTGCCTATTCCAAAGGACCTTTCTGGAGGTTATACCCACGAACGCCATAAAAGAAATTTTTTAATGATGCAAAAGGCGGGTGTCCTGTTTCAGATTTTGGAAGATGACACTTACGCCAAATACGTACGGGATATGTTGATGGCCTATGCCAAATTATACCCAACGCTTCCTATTCATCCACAAGAGCGATCATATGCACGTGGTAAACTCTTTTGGCAAGCATTGAATGACTCCAATTGGTTGGTTTATACAAGTCAAGCCTATGACTGTATTTATGATTGGTTACCTAAAGAGGAACGCGATGTATTGGAAAACGATTTATTCCGTCCCTTTGCAGATTATATTTCTATAGGAAATCCGCAATTTTTTAATCGTGTCCATAATCATAGCACCTGGGGCAATGTGGCCGTGGGGATGATTGCTTTGGTCATGGATGACGCTGAATTATTGGATAGGGCCTTACATGGCATTAAGGATGACAATTTGCCCAAAGGAATGAGGGACGATGATGGAGGAATGATTAAAAAAGAAGGTCAGAAAGTTGGCTTTTATGGAAATTTGGATGAACCATTTTCTCCAGATGGCTATTATACCGAAGGCCCTTATTACCAGCGCTACGCCATGTATCCATTTCTGATTTTTGCACAAGCACTCCAAAATGTAAAACCTGAATTAAAGATTTTTGAATATAAGGATGGTGTACTCTTAAAAGCGGTGAATGCTTTATTGAATCTTACGGATGTGAATGGTGATTTTTTCCCCATCAACGACGCACAAAAAGGGATGTCCTATTTTTCTCGGGAACTGGTGACCTGTGTGGATATCGCTTATTACTATGGTGGTCAAAATCCTGAATTGCTTGACATTGCCCAAAAACAGAACCGTGTGTCTTTAGACGATACCGGCCTGTCCGTAGCAGTGGCAATCAAAGAAGGAAAGGCTAAACCTTTTGTGAAAAAATCAATTGAATTACGAGATGGGCAAATGGGCGATGAGGGCGCCATCGGTATCTTAAGAAGCGATGACTTGGAACTGGTTTTCAAATATGCAGCCCAAGGCTTAAGCCATGGTCACTACGATAAATTGTCATTTTCATTATATAATGCAGGGCAAGAAGTATTACAGGATTACGGTTTGGCCAGATATGTCAACATCGAACAAAAAGGTGGCGGCAACTATTTGAAGGAGAACACCACTTGGGCAAAGCAAACCATCGCCCACAACACTTTAGTGCAAAATGAGACCTCGCACTTTAACGGCAATTACGAAACTGGAAGTCAACATCATTCTGAAAAATATCTATTTGATGTTGAGGATAAAAATCTTCAGGTGGTCAGTGCAATTGAGGAAAATGCCTATCCTGGAACCAAGATCCAGCGTACTATGGCGCTAATTAAGGATGCAGATTTTGAAAACCCTTTCGTTCTGGATATTGTGAAGGTTAATTCCGCCACTTCCAATAATTATGATTTACCTTTTTATTATTTGGGACAATTGTTACAGACTAATTTTAAATATGAAACACCTAAAACATTAACTCAATTAGGTGATTCAAATGGCTATCAACATTTATACAAAGAAGGATTTGGTATTTCCGACGGCAACAACACGAGTTTCAACTGGATGTTGAACAATACGTTTTATACCTTGACTTCCGGTACTTCTAAAGGTGATGAATTGGTATTGGCAAGAATAGGAGCAAATGACCCAGTATTTAACCTGCGTCGAGAGCCAGCATTTATCATCAGAAAAAAAGATAAAAAGGATGCCATTTTTGTTTCCATAGTGGAAACTCACGGCTCATACAGTCCAGTGTCGGAATTCGCGTTGAATGCCTATGGACAAATAAAGACCATAGGAGTGATTCATAACGATGAGGCGTACACTGGAATTGAAATCACTTCTAAAAAAGATAAAAAATGGTTGTTTCTTATGGCCAACAACAACAGTTCAGATGATGGGCAACATCAACTATATATAAATGATACTACGGTCAAATGGGAAGGGCCTTTTGTATTTAAACCTATTAATTAAATCTATTGGGATGAAAACAGTTAGAAGTAGTGAAGAATTTATTTTTGATGACCAAATTGAATGGGAAACAATTGGAAATGGCATTAAAAGAAAAATAATGGGGTATGATGATAAAATCTTGCTGGCTAAAGTTCATTTTGAAACCGGAGCTATCGGATCAATGCACAATCACGTCCATTCCCAAGTCACCTATGTTGAAAGCGGTGAATACGAACTGACGATAGGAGATGTCACCAAAACGATTAAAGCAGGCGACAGTTTTTATATTCCATCAAACGTCATGCACGGAGCAACATGCACACAGGAGGGTATGTTGATAGATGTGTTCAGTCCAATTCGGGAAGATTTCTTACCTAAGGGTCAATGAATTAACATGTATACTATTGAAATATGTTAAATAGAAAACTTTTTTTTACAAAAGTATTGGAATTATCATTTTTTTATTATATTTGGTAAACCAATTTGGTAAACCAATGTGGTAAACCAATGTGGTAAACCAATTTTACCAAAGGTTTGTAATAAAAAAAAGGACAGGTGCACGCCTATCCTTTTAGAGTAAAATACTTCTTTGGAGGGAAGTAAATAATTACATGCCGTCTTTATGACACCATGTTCTGCAAAAATACAAAAAGATTTGAGTTAAGCGAAACATGTGTTGTGATAAAGTGATTTATTAATATGGAGTTATCCAAGATTTACACTTTAAACAAAAAACAAATTATGAATCTAAAATTTAAATTGACATTATTCCTCATTGCGGTCTTTAATGTCTCATTATTTGCTCAAAATGGCATCTTGATTACAGGAAAGGTGGTTTCGGCTACTGACGCTCAACCTATTCCAGGTGTCAATGTTATCGTGCAAAACTCATCGAAAGGAACAACAACTGATTTTGATGGATTATATCAAATAGAAGTTAATAAGGGTGATGTGTTGCGCTTTTCTTATGTAGGATTTACAACCCAAGTTGTTATTATTGAAAATCAAACGGAGTTGAATATTTCGTTGGCAGAAGACTTGGCCACATTGGATGAAGTGGTCGTTGTGGGATATGGAAGTCAAAGGAAAAGTCATTTGACCGGATCTATTTCTAAGGTTGTCAATGAAGATTTAGATCAAATTGCATCGGCGAGAGTAGATGATGCTTTAGTGGGACAGGTTTCAGGGGTAAATATTCAAACCACAGACGGTGAAGCTGGTTCTGCGCCAACCATTAGAATTAGAGGTACCGGTTCATTGGCCGGAAGCTCATCCCCATTAATTGTTGTTGATGGATTGGCTGTGGATGATGACTTTTTAGGCTCTTTGAACATGAATGATGTCGATTCATTTGAGGTGCTTAAAGATGCGGCGTCCTCGGCTATTTATGGCTCAAGAGGTGCCAATGGCGTTATTTTAATTACAACTAAAAAAGGTAAGGAAGGAAAGACAAAGTTTACCTACAACACGTTTACAGGGCGCAAAGATGCCAAGAAAAGTGATGCCTACAACTTTTCAGTTAAGGATGCCATCGCTTTGGAACTCGAGGAAACTGGAACATTGTCAGATAGAGCACGTTATATGCAGTTGCTAGGTGTTGATAATGACTGGCAGAACATCATTTTCAATGGCGGGACCATTACCAATCATGCGTTTAGTGCAAGAGGTGGAAGTCAGCGTACAAAATTTAGCGCCTCTCTTGGATATTCACACGATGAAGGTGTATTGATTATAGATGACTTCAAAAAATACAATGCCAGATTGACAATAGATACTAAGCTCAATGATAAGTTTTCGATAGGTGCTAATTTGTCGCCATCTTATACCAACACAACCCGTTTTGACGGATCTACTCACGATATTTTAAGACAAGCACCATGGTTGCCACTTTACCTTACTGAAGAAAATATGCCATTTGTAAATAGGCTGAGAGAGAATGGTCGGTGGGCAAACGCAAAGGTCGGTGATTATGCTGAGCAGCGTATGTTTGATGATTTCGATTTGAATACGATGCAGCCTATAGCTTCCGGTGGAACAGATATCAGCGATACCTCCAATACGAACCCTGGAGCAAAAGTTCTAGAGCGCGATCGCAGGGATTTGAAATTTAAATTGTTTGGTAATTTTTATATGCAATACAATATCACAGATGCTTTGAGCTTCAGAGCTTCATTGGGTGGCGACTTCCAAAACACGAGCAGAAAACGTTTTTGGGGAGAAAAATCCAATAACATAGGTCCTTCCGTGATAGAATTGACACTATCTGATGAGAATACAATTCATATTGTTACGGAAGAGTATTTGTCATATAACAAAACTTTTGGGAATCATGATGTTAGTGCAGTGGCAGGTTTTGCGGCCGAAAAATGGGATACCTCATTTAAAACCGTTACTGGAGCTGGCTATGAAAATGAGTATATTAAAACCATCTCAGCGGCCACAATTATATCTGAAAAGGAATCTATTGACTACCAAAGGCGCTTGTTGTCTGTTTTTGGGCGGTTAAATTATGCTTATAAGGATAAATATTTAGCGTCATTAAGTTTTAGACGTGATGGAGGATCCGTTTTTGGACCTGATAATAAATACGGTGATTTTCCATCGGCTTCTGTCGGATGGGTCATTTCAAAAGAAAAATTCATGAGAGACAGTGAAGTCTTCAATAACTTAAAATTTAGATTCAGTTATGGGGTTACAGGAAATCTTAACCTAGATACGGGTGATAAGCTAATTGATAACTATCCATATTTGGCACTGTTAACGGCTTCAACTGCAGTTGTTGACAATAGTTTGGTGACAGGTTTTAACCCTATTAATATTGCCAATCCGTTCTTGCAATGGGAGCGTTCTGTGGAAATCAACCCTGGAATTGATTTTGGATTATTTAACAATGTGATATCGGGTTCGTTTGAATATTACCAACGAAACAGTGATCAGTTGTTATTGAACAACCCTATTTCCTCAACCACTGGTTTTACCAATGCCCTCGTTAACTTGGGTGAGGTTGAAAACAGAGGATTTGAGTTGGAGCTGAGAACGAGAAATGTGTCTAATCAAAATTTCAAATGGTCAACAACTATTTTGGGTTCGATTAATGAGAATGAACTCGTCAGTTTTGGTGATTCGAATGGACTTATCCAAAATGTTGATGATAAAAGAGCGGCAGAGTGGATCAATTTGATTGGAAATCCGATTTCATCCTTTTACGGATGGGTAGTGGATAGAGAAATTCCTAAGGAATTCATTAAAAACCCATACTTCCCGGTTGGAGGACAGGCTCAGGATGTTTATGTGAAAGATTTGAATGGTGATGGATTGATCGATGATGATGACAAAACCATTTTAGGAAGCCCTTATCCAAAGCTAATTTGGAGCTTTACCAATGAGTTCCAATTAGGCGATGTGGACGTAAGTTTTATGTTCCAAGGCAGTCATGGTGCTCAAGTTAGAAATATGGGCGATCAGTATTTGTTCAACCACTTTAATAGTGCCCAGGATTTTAATCCAGCAACGACTCCTGACCAAGGCTTTATCAGAGAGAAAATATTCACCAACTCCATTGTCCAGGATGCATCGTACATCGCTTTGCGAAATGTGAATGTCGGTTATAATTTCTCTCAGGATTTGGTGTCAAAAATAGGATTATCTAAGGCAAGGCTTTACGCGGCAGGACAAAACTTATTATATTTTACTGCTGATGATTATACAGGTTTTAATCCAGAATCCATTTACAATACGAGCCCAACAACTTATGGTTACCAGAGAGCAGGTTCACCAATTTATAGAACGGTTTCATTAGGCCTTAATTTGGAATTTTAATTAAAAACGATACGTAAAAACATATATATAAATTATGAAAAATTCATATTTAAATTTCGAACATTCAAGTGCCAATCTAGTGCGAAGATTAATGCTGACATTTTATAAGACTATTCAGGTCAGAACATTTATGATGGCTACCTTGGTTCTTATCTCAGGATCCTTTTTCAGCTGTGGTGATAACTATTTAGATCCAGTACCAAGTTCTGCAATCAGTGCGGATGTTTTTTACACCAATGAAGATGAGCTTCTTAATGCGGTCATTAATATGTATGACGGTATTCAAGGCGTGAACGCTTTGGATAACTCCGATTCTAACGCAAACCATGCCATACAAGTAGAATTTTATATCACTGAAATGCGTAGTGATAATACAAAAACCAAAAGTAGTGAAGGGGAGGCCGCACAATTTGAAAATTACACCTTAAGACCAACAAATGGGATTGTGTATGACTACTACCGCAGCTTTTATGATGTACTTAAAAGAGCTAATATCGTACTTGCAAATATAGATGTAGCATCTGAAGCTAATAAGGCGAAGATTGAAGGTGAAGCAAAATTTATTCGAGCCTATGCCCATTTTAATCTGGTAAGGTTGTTTGGCGATATACCAATGGCCGACAGGGTCATAGGGATTGCCGATACGGATGTTCAATTTACAAGAACTCCAAAAGCGCAAGTGTATGATTTAATTATTGATGATCTTAATGCCGCTATCGCTTCGTTGAACAACGCATACAAGAATAGAGCTTCCAAAGCAGCTGCCCAAGCTATGTTGGCCAAGGTATATCTGACCTTGGGAACCAATTACACAGAAGCACAAGTACTTTGTGAAGCAGTTATCAATAGTGGATTTGCTTTGGAACCAAATTTTAATGATGTTTTTTACAATGAAAACAACAATGAAGTTATTTTTTCAATTGGATTTCTTGCAAATCCAGCATCAGACAGTCAAGGGTTCTCTGCAGAATGGTTGAATTCTGTTGGACGCTCTAGCGGTGTAAATTACGTAACCAATGAGGCCGCGGCCGCATTAGATGCAAAAGGAGGCAATAGAGCTGCATATTCTTACCGTATTGATCCTGCACAGCCTACCCAAAAGCAAGTGGCTAAATATTTCCCTAATGGGGAAAATGGAGGCGCAACAGGCGTTACCTTTAATAGCAATCCAAGAGCTGCTGGCAACGATTGGATTGTCTTGAGATTGTCAGATGTTCTTTTGATGCATGTAGAAGCTATAATGGCCGGAGGGGCATCAACATCAGCACAAGCCGCATTGAATTCTTTTCAAAAGGTTAGAAACAGAGCAGGGCTTACGGATGTGGTTACGAGTATTACCAAAGAAGAGTTATTGGATGAAAGACGTGTGGAATTGGCCTTCGAAAATCATCGATTATTTGATTTGATCCGATTTAATGCGGCTCAGGATGTACTCTCTGCGTTTTCTGCTGCTAATGGTTACAGCTTTACTTCCACTGATTTATTGTTGCCAATTCCTCAAAGGGAAATTAACCTTAGCCAAGGAATGTTGACACAAAATCCAGGCTACTAAACAGTTTTAATAAAAAAATATACGATTATGAAATTCATACAAATTATTAATAAAAAGTATAGACAAGTTCTTGGTCTTGCTGCTTTTATATCCGTAATAGCAGTGTTCATTTCATGTGATCCTGCCTTGAGTGCTTTCGAATTTGATTTGCCAGAAGCTGGATCTATAGCTGATGCAACACCTCCTACGGCTAATTTCTCAGCAACACAAAGCTCTATAGATTATAGAATGTATAACTTCTCCAATCTTTCGGTGAGTGCTACAACATATTTTTGGGATTTTGGTGATGGCAATACCTCATCTTCATTGGATGCAGTCAATACCTTCCCAGGTGAAGGAACTTACACTGTTACATTAAAGGCTTCTGATGCCTTAGGGGTTGAAAGCATATTTTCGATGACCGTTGACGTGGTAGAGCCTGAAGCACCAGAAGCCATAGTGCCGTTTATAAGAGAAGCTGGATTTGAAGATAATAGTCCAGGAAGTGAAGAATGTGGTAATGGCAATATGGATGGACGTGATTGTTGGAGAATAAGTGGTGGTACCATTTTTGGAATTACCTCAAGTCCAGTACGATCAGGATCGCAGGGTGCTAAGTTTGATGCAGGATCTAATAGAGTTGCCTATCAAGCCTTGACGGTAACACCTAATACGGATTATATTGTTACAATATACTACACGATCAAAACATCGCCACTTGGTTCTGCCATGCGCTTGGCCATTTTAGGAAATGCAATTTCACATGCGTCAGAAGCCGAAGACGCCATAATTGCCTCAGCAATTGGTGATAATCAAGATGACGCGAATGAATACCTGCCTTTGGTATTGTCTTTCAATTCTGGAGCAACAGATACTATTGCAATTTGGATAGATAGTAATAATGTTGCAGAATCCAGAATTGATGATGTCTCTATTATGTTGGCAGAATAGTTAATTTATATAACCACTATAAAATGAATAAGGTTCAACTTTTTAGTTTATGTATGATTTGCGTTTTGTCCGTGCAATTGAGGGCGCAGAACATTTCCGAAGATTCTCATCAACAAACTAAGGTTGAGAATAAGAAGAGAAAGAAGAAGAAATTCAAGCTGCCTGGCATTGACTTATCGCATTGGTCGGTGACAGTGCCAGCGGCGAGAGAAGATGGGAAGCCTATAAGTGTGGAGCCGCCGGCTATTTTGGATTACGGCAATAATGAGGATCTGAAACCTTTTATGTACAACGATTCTATAAAAGGAGCACTGGTGTTTTATGCCTATCCAAGTGAAGCCACAACGGCCAATACAAAGTATTCAAGATCTGAATTGCGGGAGCAGATGGTGCCTGGTGATAATAATACCAACTGGACATTCTCACAAGGAGCCAATATGAAAGGAAAGTTGCAGATGGACGAGGTTACTAAGGCGGCAGATGGGAAATATCATAAGGTGATCGTGATGCAAATCCATGGTCGATTAACCAATGAGCAACGTGATGCCATAGGACAAAAAGATAATAATGCCCCACCAATGCTTAAAATTTATTGGCAGGATGGAAAAATCAGAGTGAAGACGAAGGTATTGAAAAATTTAAATGCCCATGGTGAGGATCTGCTCTATACAGATGCATGGGGAGACGACAATGGCTTCACTTTTGAACAAGAAGTAGGATTTAAAAAATTCACCTTGGAAGTACAGGTTTCAGACGGTAAAATGGTGGTTATTTTAAACAACAACGAGTATAAGGTCTATGATGACATCCATATGAGAAAATGGGGCATTTTTGAGAATTATTTTAAGGCGGGAAACTATTTTCAGTCAAGGGATAAGGGAGGTTTTGCAAGAGTTAATTATTACGAATTGGAAGTGACACATTAAATTATAAATAGAATATTGTAGTGAGTTTTTTTTAGATAAATCAGTTGTAAAAAGGTATGTTAAGTTTTTTTTATAAATTTGACCTATGCTAACTGGTTAACCAATCGTGAAGCTTTTTTTAACCCTGAAGAGTTTCTAACTTAAATTAAGTAAGGAAATTCGTAATAAATGTAAAAAATGAAATTTGAAGTCTTAACAAAATATGAAAGTGAAGCGACTCAGAAGGAGATCATTTCTAAAATAAGAGATTTGATCAATCAAAAGAATCTTGAGCCAGGCGATAAGTTGCCCTCTGAAAGAAGTCTTTCGGAAAGATTTGAAGTGAGTAGAGGATGTATTCGAGATGCTATCCAAAAATTGGAGCTTTATGGATTGTTGAAATCGATGCCACAAAGTGGAACTTTCGTTGCGAATATCGGGGTGATCGCTTTAAATGGGATGATCGAAGATATTCTGAGACTGGAAGAACCAGATTTCAAGTCGCTGGTAGAAACTCGAATCTTATTGGAGCTTAAGACTTCCCGTTTGGCGGCATTGAGAAGAACGGAAGAAGATCTTGTTAAAATGAGAGTCGCATTGGATGCCTATAACAAGAAAGTGAATGCTGGGGAAGATGCGGTTCAAGAAGATCTGGTGTTTCATCTGGCCATTGCCAGAGCATCAGGAAATAGTACGATGAATACGTTTATGTTGATCATCACACCGGAAATCATCACCAATTTCGCAAAGTATCATGTGTGTGATAAAAACGATCCCGTCATCGGTATTAAGGAGCATGAAGCCATTTTTGAGGCTATAAAAAAAGGAGATCCAGTAGAGGCTAAACAAAAAATGAAAGATCATTTTAGGGTATTGTACCAGTATCTATACAATAGCTAAGAAACGACAATCTGAAAACATAAATGCACGCTTGTGTTTTCACGGAAGATGATGGAGGGAGGTAAGTAGATTCTTTATTAGTTTCATTCGAAATTAAGAGGTAATCAGCTCACTTTCATAGATATAAATAATTCTGTCGCATTATTCGTTAATGATGGCACAGTATGAATATGTTTTAAATCAAAGGAATTTATGAAAGTTAAAGGTTTAAGGTGGTGGGTAGTCGCGTTGATAGCTATTGCAACCATTATCAATTATATCGATCGCACATCGCTAAGTGTTCTTTGGCCTGAAATTGCCAAGGAATTGTACCCTGGACATACAGCAGACGAGACCAAGTCGATCTACGCTCTTATCTCAATCATTTTTGTGTTTTCTTATGCCTTTGGTCAGGCCATATTTGGTAAAATATTCGATTGGGTGGGTACGCGAATAGGATTTGTACTATCCATTGGAGTTTGGTCCTTGGCAACTGCACTACATGCATTTGCTAAAGGGGTGTTAAGCTTTGGTGTTTTCCGAGCGATATTAGGTGTTGCGGAAGCTGGCAACTGGCCTGGGGCCACTAAAGGTAACGCAGAATGGTTCCCTACCAAAGAACGAGCTCTTGCGCAAGGAATTTTTAACTCAGGTGCCGCCATAGGTGGAATCATATCTATTCCATTAATCGCATTCTTAACCATCTATTTTAGCTGGAAATCCATCTTTATTTTGATAGGTTTAGTAGGCTTGCTTTGGTTGATACCTTGGTTGATTTTAGTCAAATCACCTCCTAAAAATCATCCTTGGATTACAGATAAAGAGCGTGACTACATTTTAACTGGTCAAAAAAATGAAGATTTCGATGCCGATGGGGTAGAAGACCAAGAATATAATCCAGATACTAAAGCATTGCTTGGCCATAAACAAAGTTGGGGAGTCATCCTGGCCTCGGCAGCTATTGATCCTATCTGGTGGTTGTTTGTTTTCTGGATACCCATCTATTTGCATGAAGTTTATGGTATGGACGTTAAATCGATTGGGCTTTATGGATGGGTACCGTATGTTGGTGCCATGTTGGGTGCTTGGTTTGGAGGACTCTTGGCGCAGAATAGATTAAAGGCAGGCTGGAGTGTAAGCAGAACTCGAAAGATGGTGATTACCCTTGGATGCATCATGATGTTGCCTGCACTATTAGCTATGGCAAGCCCTGGCGGCCCTGTTGCAGCAGTGATCATTATGGCGGTTATTTTGTTTGGATTCCAAACGGCAATTGGGAATATTCAAACCTTGCCAAGTGATCTTTTTAGTGGAAAAACAGTAGGAACCTTGGCAGGGTTTTCTGGTATGGCTGCTAAACTTACTGCCGCGGGCTTAACTTATCTCGTACCATGGCTAACCAGTGGTGGAAACTATACGCCAGCATTTGTTATTGGAGCGGCCCTGGCAATTATTGCGCTCGCAAGTGTATGGATATTATGTCCAAAAATAGAACCAGTAAAATCAAAGAATTAATTAGAAATCAATAAATAAATTTAATACTATGAGTAATTTAAAAGGAAAAGTAGCAGTAGTCACTGGAGGTGCCCGTGATATCGGACGTGCCGTTTCAATAAAATTGGCTAAAGAAGGCGCTAAAGTGGTGGTCAATTATTTTGAAAGTGAGGAGGAAGGCAACGAAACAGTTCGTTTAATTGAGAAAGAAGGTGGTGAAGCTATTGCGGTTTATGCAGACGTCACCAAACAAAAAGATATTGATAATTTGGTTGCTAAAACCAAAGAGGCTTATGGAAATAAGGTTGATATCCTCGTAAACGTTGCCGGTGGACTTTTCGCAAGAAAGACCATTGAAGAAATAGATGAAGAGTTTTATGATTTGTTGATGAATGTCAATTTTAAAGGCACTGTTTTCACAACAAAATCATTTAAGCCCTTAATGGGCAAAGGAGGATCAATCGTCAACTTTTCGTCGCAAGCCGCAAGAGACGGAGGAGGACCTGGTTCAGGGTTGTATGCTGCATCAAAAGGTGCTGTTTTGACCTATACAAGATCCTTGGCCAAAGAATTTGGACCTCAGGGCATTCGTGTCAATGCATTATGTCCAGGAATGATTGCAACTAAATTCCACGATGATTTCACAAGTGCTCAAGTTCGTGCCAATGTGGCCAATGGAACACCGTTGAGACGTGAAGGGCAGGCTTCAGAGGTTGCCGATTTGGTTGCATATCTAGCATCAGATGAGGCTTCTTTTATCACAGGAAATAATGTGGACATCAACGGAGGTTTAGCGTTTAGCTAACATGTCCGGTTTACATTGTTTAGCAAAGAGATTGGCAGGTGTTTTTGTGCTGTTGCTGGCTACCATGGCGGTCGCCCAAGTAAATAATGCTCAAGCACCTGTCAGTTTTCCTAATGATTATATGGTCCAAGTAGATCTTGTTTACACTCGAGTGGGATCTTGGGAAGGACGCTTGGACCTATATTATCCGTCCTCCAAAGATCAAAAAGTACCGTTGGTCATAAATATCCATGGCGGAGGTTGGAACCATGGAACAAAAGAATCCCAAACAGGGTTTGGATCCTTTTTTAAGAAGGGATTTGCGGTAGCCAATGTTGAATATAGACTGGTTCACGAAGGAGAAGCTCCAGCGGCCGTACAGGATGTACGATGTGCACTCAATTATTTATATGAACATGCAGATGATTTTAATGTCGATAAAAATCGCATCATACTCATGGGCAGTTCAGCGGGAGCTCACTTGGCCATGTTGGCCGGTTTATTGAAAAACAACACTATTTTTGATGTATATTGTAAACCTGAAAAGGACCTTGAGGTTTTTGCGATTATTAATAAATATGGTGTTTCAGATCTGACTTCTGAAAACGTGAGAAAATCAAAATCAGTAAAAAACTGGTTGGGCACACATTATCATGATGTGAAATTTGTAAAATCAGTTTCACCTATCTATCACGTGGATAAAAACAGTCCGCCTATTTTTATAGTACATGGTGATGCTGATCCTGTTGTGCCTTATTCACAATCAAAAAAACTATATCAGGCACTTCTTGATAATTCAGTAAAAACAAAATTAGTGACCATCAAAAATGGAAAGCATGGTAAGTTTTCCAAAGAAGATCAAAAAAACAGCAATGATGAGCTGTGGGATTTTTTGGATGCTTTAGGGCTTTAAAACAGATAAGATGAATAAAGTAGTAACTTTTGGAGAAATCATGTTGCGTTTGTCAACAGAGCGACATCTACGATTCTCCCAAGCCAATAAATTTGCAGCTTCTTATGGTGGCGGCGAATTCAATGTGGCCGTTTCCTTGGCAAATTATGGCGTTTCCACTGAATTTGTCACACGGCTTCCCAATAATGAAATTGGAGCCTGTGCTTTAAGGGAAATGCGTAAATTCAATGTGGAATCCAAAAATGTGGTGTATGGCGGTGATCGTTTAGGAATCTATTTCTTAGAAACTGGTGCCGGAACACGAGGTAGCAATGTGGTTTATGATAGAGCCAACAGTTCCATGGCGACCATTGAACAAGGTGAAATCAATTGGGAGGTAGTTTTGAAAGACGCGACTTGGTTCCATTGGAGTGGTATTACACCTGCCATTTCAGAATCGGCAGCACAAGAATGTTTGCGAGCGGTAAAGACCGCACATACACTTGGCCTTACCGTTTCTTGCGATCTTAATTACAGATCCAAACTGTGGAAATACGGCAAAGCGCCTAAAGACGTTATGCCTGAATTGTTACAGTACAGCACTGTGATATTGGGCGATTTGGACACGGCTTTCTTTATGCTCGGAATGGATCAGGTAGAACCGGATTATCAGGACGAAAAATCTCTACCGGAGTTATATGACAAATTGTTTAAGACTTGTCCGAATCTGAAAACGGTGGCCACAACCTTACGCTATTCTATTAGTGCTTCACATCAGCAAATTGGAGGTGTGTTATATGATGGAAATCGTCTTTATACCGCAGACATTAAAGATGTCACTCCTGTTGTAGATCGTGTTGGAAGTGGTGATGCCTTTATGGGTGGATTGATTTATGGATTGATAAACGATACAATTGATGAACAAAAGGCGTTGAACATTGCAGTGGCAGCTTGTTGTTTAAAACATACCATTTCGGGGGATTATAATTTAATCACTCTTGATGAAATAGATAGATTATTAAGCGGAGATGCTTCTGGTAAGGTCTCAAGATAATTAAGGAATATGGCACAATATACAAGAATAGAAGTGGCGAATTTGATGCAAAATACAGGCTTAGTGCCTTTGTTCTATCACCATGACGTTGAAGTAAGTAAAAAGGTTTTAAAGGCCTGCTATGATGGGGGAGCCCGGTTATTGGAATTTACCAGCCGCGGCGACTTTGCCTATGAGATTTTTGCAGAACTGAACAAATATGCACTTTCTGAACTTCCAGGAATGGTTTTGGGAGTGGGTTCAATTACGGATGCCGCTGCAGCATCACTATATATGCAATTGGGGGCCAATTTTATTGTCACTCCAGTGTTCAGAGAGGATATTGCCATAGTGTGCAATAGACGTAAAGTATTATGGTCACCTGGCTGCGCTACCTTGACGGAGATTGCCAGAGCGGAAGAGCTGGGGTGTGAAATTGTAAAACTGTTTCCGGGTGATGCCTACAGCCCAAGTTATGTCAAAGCGATAAAAGGACCTTGTCCGTGGACCAGTATCATGCCTACCGGCGGAGTGGCGCCTACAGAGGAGAGCTTGAAATCATGGTTTGATGTTGGAGTTACCTGTGTTGGAATAGGTTCAAAACTCATTGCAAAGAATGACCAGGGCCATTTTGACTATGCAGAAATTGAGCGATTGACCGCACTTTCTATAGCGTACATTAAACGTATTAAAAAGAATTAACCATGCATCCCGGGGCGATAACACTTAAAAAAATTTCAAGACTCTCAGGGTATTCGGTGTCAACGGTTTCAAAAGCACTCAATGACAAAAAAGATATCAATGTTGAGACTAGGGCCACGATTCTGTCCATTGCCAAAAAGCATAATTATGTGCCAAACTATTATGCGATCGCACTTCGCAAACAGCAGACAAAAACTTTAGCACTCATTATACCACAGACCTCAGATGGGTTTTATGGCCAGCTTTTGTCTGAAATTCAAAACATGACTTTTGATCTTGGGTATCGATTGCTCGTCTTTCAATCCTTTGAATCCATTCAAAAGGAGAAAGAGTGTTTTAAGATCATCAACGATGGTAGTGTCAATGGCGTTCTGATCATCACTACCTTAAATAATGAATCATTAATTAAAAAACTTGAAGTTGAAAACATGGTGCCAACGGTTATGTGGAAATTAAGCCATCCTAAACTTGACGATGATCTGATCTTAGACGAGATCAAAATGTACTTCAACCAATTGCTGGATAAGATTTTTTAGAATTTGAATAATTCTTAGTAAGCAATTATATTTTTAAATCTTTCTCAAGCATTTGCCATTTCTATCCCATAGAAATCAATATTCCTGTTTTGCCTGCAGGCACTTTATTTAACTATAACTACATGAGTAAACCTTTAGGATTCGCACAGTTAAGGAAAGCAAATATTTAATTATAGGCTGTATGTGGTGTTGGTTGTAGGGATTGTGGAAATCGATGATCGTCTTTGAATTCAAAAGTTTCGAAAGCCATCGAACTGCATAATTATAGTGGTAAAAACAGAAGAAAAGACCATCCTAATCCCAAGCTTAAGTGCATAGAAGGGAATGATCATCACAACCGGCATAGAGGCCATCATCGTTATATATGATTCTATCCCGCCAGACCTTATTTTCTAAAACTATTGAAAAAAACATGAAATAATGGCCTCGGATGTTGCTCGTGATGGGATGGGTGTTTTAATGCCTTTAAAAAACTGCAAAACGCAACACCATCTATTGGTGTGAACAACACCTCGGCTTGAGTGCCATTTCACGTCTTTCTAAAAAATTAATGATAGAACCATAAGCAATTGCGAGATTTTCCCGATTGTCCATAGAGAAATGATCAAAGAAAATCTTATAATTGATTAAACGAAGAGTTTTAAAAATTAAATATGAGAAATTAGGTTCTCAATATATGCTAAATTTTAGTTTCTTTGGAGAATGCCAATACCACATGACAGATTGAATGTACCGATGGTTCTTTCAAAATTAAAGAAATCGATATGAGCAATTTGGCAACCATAACCGCCAAAAACATGTCTTATAATGATATTCTGGTAAAGAATTCAAAACAGACAAACCCTAAATATTAAGAAATAAATGACCAAATTAAAAATTAAGCTTGCACTAGGCGCGTCTATCATTTTAATGACCATCTCATCTTGTGCCCAAGACAAAACGACATTGGAATTATGGTATAACGAGCCTGCTACCAATTGGATGACTCAGGCCTTGCCTATAGGCAACGGTTATGTAGGTGCCATGTTTTTTGGAGGCCTACAGGAAGAGCAGATTCAGTTTTCAGAAGGCACGCTATGGTCTGGCGGGCCTGATTCCAATCCCGATTACAATTTCGGAATCCGAAAAGACGCTCATAAACATTTGCCAAAGGTAAGAGCTTTATTAAAAGAAGGAAAAAAGGCTGAGGCCCATAGAATTACCCAATCGCAATTCACCGGAATCATTGATACTGGTAAGCAATACAATGCAGAATTCGGAGATTATGGGGCCCAACAAACTATGGGAGATATCTTCATAAAGGTAGGCCACTCTGGAAACGTGAGCAATTATAAACGCGGTCTTGACATCAGTAATGCTCTGGGCAAGGTTGCATACAGCATTGGGAAGGAGACCTACAATCGAACCTATTTCGGAAATTATCCAAGCAATACTATGGTCTATCGGTTTGAAAGCTCTAAAAAGACAGATTACGAAATCAGATTTGAAACGCCTCATGTGATGGTTGCACAGGAATTTAGTGACGGCATTTATACCTATGAAGGGAAAGTCGCCGATAACGGGATGCCTTTTGAAACGAAACTGTCCTTGAAATTTTCCGATGGTCAAATCACCTACAAGGATGGGATTATTTATATAAAGGGTGCGACGGATGTCATCATCTTAAACACTTCGGCTACAGCTTACACCTTAAATTATCCGACCTATAAGGGCAATGATTATAAGTCTGCCAATAACGCGATAGTGCAAAAGTGGGACAACACAACTTATGATGATTTAAAAAATGAACATGTCGGCGATTATTCCAATTTGTTTGATCGCGTGAGTTTGAATTTGGGCAAAAGTCCGAAGGTTGACCTTCCTACCAACGAACGCTTGGTTGCTTACGCCAACGGCTCGGATGATAATGCTTTAGAAAGTCTCTACTTTCAATACGCACGATATTTAATGATTTCGGCAAGTCGCCCCAACACGATGTCCATGCACTTACAGGGCAAATGGAACCATTCCACCAATCCGCCATGGGCTGCCGATTACCATAGCAATATCAATCTGGAAATGATCTATTGGCCCGCAGAGTTGACCAATCTTTCTGAATGCCACGTCCCGTTTTTGGACTTTATAGAAAGTCTGGTGGAACCGGGGAAATTGTCTGCGAAGGAATTTTTCAATACCCGAGGTTGGATGACCAATACCATGACCAATGCCTTTGGTTATACCTCACCGGGATGGGGTGTGGATTGGGGTTTCTTTCCTACAGGTGCGGCTTGGTTTTCCCAACATTTATGGGACCATTATGACTTTACCCAAGATAAAACCTATCTAAAGGAAAACGCCTATCCCGTGATGAAGGAAGCCGCTTTATTTTGGATAGATTATCTGACCAAGGATGATAACGGAAATTTAGTTTCCACCCCGTCATATTCTCCCGAGCATGGCGGGATATCGGAAGGTGCGTCTATGGACCATCAAATTGCTTGGGATATCTTGAACAACTGTATCAAAGCGGCTGAGGTTTTAGGAATCGATGATGAATTCACCGCGAACGCAAAATTGACCAGAGACGCCATTTTAAAACCTAAAATTGGTTCTTGGGGACAACTACAGGAATGGACCGAAGATGTGGATGACCCAAAGAGCGATCATCGCCATGTGTCCCATTTGTTTGCCGTTCATCCTGGGAATCAAATCTCAACGGCTCAAACTCCAGAATTGGCCGAAGCAGCAAGAGTGACCTTAAACGCTCGTGGCGATAGTGGCACCGGCTGGTCTCGTGCCTGGAAAATGAACTTTTGGGCACGTCTGAATGATGGGAATCGTTCGCACAAAATGCTAAAAAATTTATTGAAACCTGTTTCTGATACAAGTGTTGAGATGTCAACGGCTGGTGGAACTTATTCAAATTTGCTGTGTGCGCATCCGCCATTTCAACTGGATGGCAATATGGGAGGCGCCTCCGGGATGGTGGAAATGCTGCTCCAATCGCAATCAGGAATCATCGAATTGTTGCCTTCTTTGCCCGAGGCCTGGCCAACAGGAGAAGTCAAAGGCCTAAAAGCCCGAGGTGGGTTTGAAATCGATATCTTTTGGAAAGATGGTCTTGTTGAGGAGGCCAAGATTAAAGGGAAACCTAACCAGTCGGGTGAACTTAAAGTCAATAATGAAAGACTGACTTTTCACTTAAATGCTGAGGGTGTTTATAAGTATTCAAGAAAGAAGTAGATGAAAAAACAACGTATAAAAATCAAGAAAATCATATTTTTTAGCTATCTGCTTGCGACTGTATTGGGCATGAGTTTCTTAGTCTCTTGTGTGAAAGATGAGCCTTTAGAAAGGGTTCTTCCTACCACTATAACAGTGCAAGGGGACAAATTTACAGATGATCAAGGGAGAGAAATCATCCTTAATGGCATCAATATTGTCAGCAAGGACAAAGCCGAAGGTTATATTTTTCAGAGTGGTCCAGAACTCTATGAAAACCTTCAAAATGGGGCGTCAATTGCATCCGATTTATAATTATTTGGGATCGGTTGGAGCCGGAGCCTGGGGTTTATAATGAAGACTATCTTAAGGAAATTGATGAGCGCATTCAATGGGCAGAACAAAATAACCTTTTCGTGGTGTTGGAGATGCACCAAGATCTTTTCAGCGTAAAATATAGTGATGGGGCACCTGAATGGGCCACTTTAGACGAAGGTAAACCCCATACGGAAGGCGCCATTTGGAGCGATTCCTATTTATTGAGCGAAGCCGTCCAAACCGCTTTTGATAATTTTTGGCTCAATAAACCTGCCTCAGATGGCATCGGGATCCAAGATCGTTATGCGGCACTTTGGCAACACATTGCCAAACGCTACACCAATAATACCACGGTGATTGGTTATGATTTGATGAACGAACCTTTTCCAGGATCTTCTGGAGTACAGTCTACACTAGTGTTGCTCTCTGCCTACGGACAGTTGCATTACAAATTGACTGGTGAGGTTTTGGATGAAGAGCAATTGGGAGCCATGTGGGCAGATGAAAAGAGCAGGATGGAGGCTTTACAGATATTGTCCAACAAAGAAAATTATCATTTTGTTTTTAGCCAATTGTTTGAACTTAACCAACAGTTCGAAACTCAGTATTTACAGAAAATATGCCAAAAAGTGGCGAATGCCATTCGCGAGGTGGATACCACTCATATCTTGTTTTTGGAGCATAGTTATTACGGAAATACGGGTGTGGCCAGCAGTATTGAAAGAACGACATTGCCTGACGGAACGCCTGATCCATTGGTTGCCTATGCACCACACGGTTACGATTTGGTAACAGATACGGATGCGGTGGCAAGCGCTTCAAACGAGCGGGTGGCCTATATTTATAATCAAATTAAACGTAAAGGCGAACAGTTAAGAATGCCAGTTTGGCTGGGCGAATGGGGTGCATTTTACGGCAATTCAGAAAGTGTTATTCCCGTAGCAAAAAATGCCATCTCATTGATTGAAGAGAACCTAATGGGCAATGTCTATTGGTCTTACGATCCAGGGACTGAAGATTTGAGCTATTTTAAAGAGGTTTTGATTCGGACGTATCCAGTGGCGGTAAATGGCAAATTACTTAGTTATAAAAATAATTTTGATCAAAAATCTTTTGAAATAAGTTGGGAAGAAGAAGGAAACAACCAAAGTTCCACAATTATTTACGTGCTTCATTTGTCCAAACTTTCAAAGTGGCCGTGATGTTCTGGAGATCTTGGACTGGCGAGGATGAAATTATTGAAGCCGCTAAAAACGGTCACAATATCATCATGACCCCGGCATCACATGTCTATTTTGACGCGTATCAGGTTCCTGAAGAAGATCATGCAAAAGAAAAGTTTGCCATTGGCGGTTTCACTTCCGTAGAAAAGGTATATGGTTTAAATATCATTCCAGAGGCGCTTCCTAAAGAATTTCACAAGTATATTTTGGGGGCACAAGCCAATCTCTGGTCAGAATATATAAAAACTCCTGAACATGCTGAATACATGGTGTTGCCAAGAATGACTGCATTGTCAGAAGTGGTCTGGTCCTCACAAGAACATAGAGATTGGTCAGACTTTAAAGTTCGGTTGACTAAAATGAGAGAACGGTTTGACGCTTTGGGATTGAATTATGCCAAGCACGTCTTTGAGAGCGATTAAAATTCGCAATTTCATCAATAGCGTATTTTAAGGTTTAAACACCTCTTTTATCGCTTGTCCACGCCATACTTGAGGCATTTCCAACCCTAAAATAAACGCAATGGTTGCTGCCGTATCATAAGTGACAATTGAACTATCGAGCTTTTGGTTTTGAATGATGCCGGGTCCTGCAATAATCCACGGAATCTGTACTTCAACTAAACTCTTCCCGCCATGGCCTTTGTCTATTCCGCCGTGATCGGCCGTTACCATAATAATGGTTTCATTTTCAATGCCTGCTTCTTTTACGGCTGCAATCAATTTTCCAATTCGCTCATCTACCTTCTTTAACTCGGCGTAATACTCGGGCGTATCATGACCTATGCCATGCCCAACATTATCAGGTTCGCTAAGGTGGACAAAAGTAAATAATGGTTGATGATCTTTAATGATTCGGGAAGCTTCTGAAACGGTAAGCGTTTCATCGTCCTTGGTAGGAATCACAAAATCAATCACGTCTTTTTCCAGAAGATAGCCAATCCCACCCCAACTATAAATAGCTGCAGTTTTTGCATCGGGCACTTGATTTTTAATTAAACTGAAAATACTCGGGAACAAATTATTTTTTGTGGTTTCTATGGAAGGAATTTCAGGCACTTGACTTCCCCATTCTGTATAGCCATGAAAGGTTGGACCTGCCCCCATCAACATAGATGCCCAGTTCACTGCACTCGAAGATGGTAATACCGACCGTGCTTCAAAACTCGATGAGCCTTTCGTCATTAAACTTTTTAAATGTGGCATCTCAGCTTGTGGAATGGCGTACGCGCCTAAGCCATCCACACCAATAAGAAGGACATGCTTAGCGTCCTTTAACTGTGCGTTCATTTGGCTGCTCAAAAGTAAAAGGAGTAGGAGGGCAGTTATATTCTTTATTCTATACATAGTATTTTATTTTTTATTAATAAACCATCGATTTATACTATTGTTCGTTCCTTCAATCACGATTTTATAGATTGAACTTATTGGGATTACCATCTTTTAGCAACCGAAATACGGTTGGGTAATTATAGTTTGGATCTGTTATAGCATTGTCCGGAACATTGTGTTTATTGAACCAAACCCCAGTAAGTACGTTGTTATAACCAACTGCTGAAATGGTTGGGGACTGGTTATAATCTCCTTTTTCGCCACCCTGAAAAGCACGAATGTAAGAACCCGCTTCCTTGATTTTAGTTAAGTTGGGAAAATCATGTTGCTCGATGACATCTGCAGAAATGCCATCGGCGATAATGAAGACCACTTTCCGTTCTTTTTGTGAATATCCAGTGGCTATAAATGCGAGGTTCAGCAGTACAAATAAATAATTTTTAATCATGAATGTTTATTGATCCCACTCCATTAATAGGGTGGATTGAACAGGTTTGATTTTTAGAAAGCGGTCAATCTCAAAAATAACTAATAATATCTCAAATTCACCTCTTGCTAAAGCTTTTATGATTATCAACCATCCCAAATCGCCCGTATCATCTTTATGATAATTCTTAATTTGCAGAACTTAAAGATAAACTCACAGGACATAGAGATTTCAAAACGTTCAATAGGTAACATCACGGTAGTTCTATGCCAACCATTAATGTTGTCAATAAAATCGTTAGTTTTATTTGTGACTTATATGTAATTACATATAATTATTTATGTTTTGCGTGAATTGTATGTTATTGCATATAATTTTGTATATTTGTTTATAATTATACGTAGATACATATAATGGAAGAGTTAGCAGATTTTGTAAAGACACGACGGAAAGAAGTTAATCTCACTCAAGAAGAGTTTGCCGATAGGGCAGGAGTAGCGCTCACAGTCATTCGAAAAATTGAGCAGAACAAAACAAACTTGAATCTTGAAAAAGTGAATCAAGTTTTAAAAATGTTTGGGCATAAATTGGTGCCTGTTAGTTTTAAAGATATAAAAGAAAATGAGACAAGCTAAAATCCTGTACGATGGCATCTTTTGTGGAACCTTAACTGAAACGGATGATGGGGAGTTCACATTTAAATATGACGATGACTATGTAAATCGATATCCCGATCAGTTTATCACGTTTACTATGCCTGTTCGAAATGAAAAATATAGAGACAAGCGTCTATTTCCGTTTTTTGAAGGGTTGATTCCCGAGGGATGGCTTTTGGATATCGCGTCTAAAAACTGGAAAATAAACACTAACGACAGGATGGGGTTGTTATTAGCATGTTGCCAAAATTGTATTGGAGCAGTTAGTGTGGAACCTATAAATGTGAAAAATGAGTAAATGTCTATACTGTTATAAGGAAGTGGCATCGGGCGATGACTTCCATGCCGCATGCAGTCTTGCTTTTTTTGGAGTTGAAAACCCTCCAAGAATGGAATACGCTCTAAGAGAAATGTCGCAATTGGCGCGGCAAGTTGTTGAACGAAGTATTTCAGTTCCTGGCGTTCAACCTAAATTATCAATGTCATTGACGACAGATAATAAAAAGGACAAACGTTTAACAGTAGTCGGTGCATT
>Ga0208015_1000301_pt1 | contig 30561 bp, 26 predicted proteins | sample 26BtaG_FD_184101 | JGI IMG/M metagenome (GOLD analysis project Ga0208015, IMG submission 184101) | Marine viral communities from Cariaco Basin, Caribbean Sea - 26B_WHOI_OMZ_CsCl (SPAdes) (version 2) | ecosystem: Environmental > Aquatic > Marine > Oceanic | place: Caribbean Sea: Cariaco Basin...
TTGGATACAGACAGAACTATTCTGAAAAACAGAGAGGTGGGTTTTTATACTCATAAAAATAGCATTGATTAACAGTGTGTTATAGCTGAACACTGCTCGTTTAGGAGTTTATCCGTTTGATAGTGATATCTAATAATTTAAAGAATTCTAATGCATATTATGGAGAATTTGAAATTTGGAATGATATATATAATCACAATATTTATACTGACTTAGCTATCTACGGTTCTTCTAGAGCATGGGTTGGCATTAATCCCAAAATATTGGAGGATTCGCTGAACTTGAGTATTTATAATTTTGGGATGGATGGCCACAATTTTGGGTTGCAATATTTAAGACACAAGGAGTATTTAAAACATAACCCACCTCCAAAGTTCATTCTATTAGCGGTAGAATTCAGCAGTTTACAAAAAAGAAAAGATCTATATTTATACGAGCAATTTCTTCCCTATATGCTTTGGAATCAAAACATAAAACACTTCACTAAATCCTATAACGGATTCAATACGCTTGACTATCATATTCCTCTAATAAGATATTTTGGCAAACCCTCCGTCCTAAAAAAAGCATATGAACAGATAGTTCAAAATTCCACTCATACTCAATACAGAACTAACGGCTATAAAGGTATAGACAAAACCTGGAGCAATGACTTGGAGGACGCAAAACATAAAATGAATACCTTTGAAATAAAAACTGATAACTCTACCACAGTTTTATTTGAAACGTTTTTAAAAGAATGTCATGATAATGCTATAAAGGTAATTTTGGTTTATACACCTGAATACATAGAAGGCCAAAAGTTTATCAAAAATCGTCAAGAGTTAGTTAATACGTTTGTGAACTATGCAATTGATTACAACATTACATTATTAGATTACTCAAAAGATTCTATTTGTTTTGACAAGAAGAATTTTTACAATGCTACACATCTAAACGACGTCGGAGCAAAGTTATTTTCAAAAAAACTAGCTAAAGATTTGAAAAAACTCAACTTAAGATAAGTGTTTTTTACTTGCCTCTTCCAAAACCCCCTGAATACCCTCAATATGTCGTTCAAAACTAAAATTTTTCTTAATTCTTTGTTTACCTGCATCTCCCAGTTTTTTAGCATACTCAAAATCATTCAGAAGAATGAGCATATTATTACTCATTGTATCTACATCATGTTCTTTGCAAAGCAAACCAGTTTCCTCGTGAAGAACAACGTCAGATATCCCAGCGTGATACGTCGAAATCACTGGTAAACCAGCAGAACTAGCTTCTAATACAGATATAGGCATTCCTTCCATATCTCCATCCGTGGCAGTAATTGAATGCTGTACCAAGCTAAAAGAATTTTCTAGTATTTTAATAAAATCAGATGGTGAAATAACACCTAAAAACTTTACACTATTTCCTATCCCAAAATAGTTCACAAGGTTAACACAAACCTCTTTTAAAACACCTGAGCCAACCATTAACAAGGTAGCATCTGGATGCTTACATAACACCTGTTTAAATGCTAAAACAGTATAATAGGGAGCTTTTTTTTCCTTAAACCTTCCAATAAAAACAAACTGCTTGGATTTAAAAGTTGGCTGAATCTTTAAAAAATCAGGTTGGGCGGCGTTAGCATTGAAGCAAAGTTTATCCTTAGGACATCCCAATTCCAAAAGTTTATTCTGCATTGTGGTGGACACTACAATTACTTTAGATGCATAAGTAAATAAATCCTTATAGTTATCATTGGCACTTATAAGACCATATACACTTGCATCATAGCCATGAAAATGAACAACCATGGGTAAACCCGATTTTTTAATAATGGGTAGCAAATAATTAGCATGAGTTCCATATTCAATCAAAACCACATCAATTTTGTGCTTTTTTAGTGATTTAACAATAAGTTTTTCCTCTACAAAAGTGCTGCTTTGTTTGGAAAGATTTTTAACCACCTTTAAAACATTTATTTTCAGCTTAGATGACAGGTTTGAATGGTTCTCTAATCGGATATCTGACCCTTTACCATAATAATATAAAACGTTTCCTTTAAGATAGTTTTTATGGGCCTGAACAAAAGTTTCTGAATAAGGATTTTGGTTCGGTGAGAATAATGCAATACTTAATGTGTTCGAACTCATTTTTCCTTTATTAAAGTTACCCATTGATTATAAAAGCCTTGAAATCATTTGTAACAATGTTCTCCGCCTCTTTCCGTGTCGACTCAATAATTTCTAAATATTTACTATAATTCAATATAAAGACATCTACTTTTGATAACCATGTCTTTTTATCTTCCTTATAAGAAAAACTACAATCTTCTAATTTTAAAGATTGAAAGATACCAAGTGATTTATCTTCGTAAGCAATATTTAAAACGGGCAATCCCGCAATTAAGGATAGAATTGCGCCATGCAACCGCATGCCAATATAAGCATCAAATTGTTCTACGTTTAATAAAAAATCTTCCAAAGATAACTTCACATTGTTAATCCGAATATGGTTTTTGAATTGAGGCTCGAGTCTATTTATAACTTTATAAATATATTCAGTATCATCCGTATATCCATGAATGCCTTGACAAGTAGATATAAATGAGAGCTCATAGCCACTTTTTAACAATTTTTCGCAAAGTCCTACAGCCTTATCAAGTGTTTCTATGCTTTCTTTTTCGTAAGTCCAAGCTCTAAAATTAAGTGCGATTTTTTTTAGAGTTCTATTTAAGTCAGCTGGTTTGCCATAGTCTTTATTCAAATAAAAGGCAATATCATTACTTACTACTACATTATTACAATCATAACCAATATTCTGTAAATGCTTTAAAGAAAAATGCTCTCTTAGAATTACTTTTTTCGCATTAGCGAACACTTGATGTAATCGTGTATAGTTTTGAGTTTTCCAAAAAGGACCTATAGATTGATAAAAAATAAAATAGGGCTTTTTAAAAACCGTATGGATATACTCCAAGGTCGCAAGCCTTCTTTCAAAACCATAAAAATCATGAAAATAGCCTCCAGCAGAACAAATAACAAGATCTGCTTTTTCAAAGAGGTCACTTACCTCTTGTTCTCTCTTGGATGCAAGTAATTTAGAAAAAGTATGATTGTAATTTAATTGAAATAATCTATTTAAAAGAAAACGAAATTTCCTCTTTATTTTAAAAAACAATGTGACTTGTCCAGCATCAGCATTAAAAAAAGAATATTCCCAATCCCAATGCAATTTCACATTTGGCAAATACTTTTGATACAAAATAGGATTATTGCACAATACCGAAATGTCTACATTTTCGATATTGTCTTGGATCGCGTTAATAGTGGCCTTCAATAAAGCCTCATCTCCTCCATTAATAGGAACAGAATTTATAATAACAATTTTTTTAGATATATTCAATTCAATTAAACTTGAAAGTGATTTAAAAAAGACATTAACCTTAAGGATTTGAGTTAGGTTTGCGAGGTAACTTATAAATTACTGTTTGGGTTCTAGCCAATTCATATCTCAAAAAATTAGGAAAAATAAGCTCAATTTTATAAGCGAAATTTCTAAACTTTTTATTTGTGTCATTATCTGGAAACAATCTATGAAAACGTTCAATAGCTCCTACGGAATAAATATTGATCTCGTTAAAGAACTGAAGTCCCAATTGTTTGAAATGCTTACCACTATTATCCCTAATGGGGTGAGGGTCTTTGGACAACCACATTTTAAATTTCTTAGATTGAAATGACGAAGGACGGCCTGAAACGGGTATGGCCCAACGTAATTTGTCTAAAAATTTATTATTGACCGCCGGTTCAACAAAGCGAACTTCACCATCTTTTTTTAAAGAAGAAACTATTTTTCTTAGAAACTCTAACTCCTGTTCATGTGTTAAATGATGTAAAAATGCCTTACCTACAACATAATCAAAATCTTCTGGAAGATCTTTAATTCTAAGAAAGTCACCTTGAATGTACTGAATTGGAAACTCAAAATCAGCCTCCTTATTGATTGCCTCAATAATTTCCCCGCTTTTATCGGATATATCATTAGCATATACTTGTGCGCCCAATGATGCCATAACGACAGCATTAAAACAATTCCCACAACCAAGTTCTAATATTTTTTTTCCTTGAATCCTTTCTCTAAAATCACCATAGTACATACACACCCATGAAGTATCGGCGTACGTAACCTTATCCAAGAATTCATTTACATTATTCGAAATTCTTAAAGCCCTGTGAATGTTCGAATTTGAATAACGCCTATCATAATGTTGTCGATTTTTCAGCGTATTATTTTCGGATTGTGGTGAGAGCATTAGATTGTGTTAGATATTAAATTTATGAGCTATTGAAATTTTATTCATCATTTAAGGGCACTAAAAATAATGATTTAATCTAAGCACAGACAATTCATATGAAATTAAAGTTTTCTATAACTGTTTTTGTTTAGGTATACCTGGACAATCATTTATTATGTATTAACAAAGTTCTTTATATAAATCATGAAAAGAATCAACCTCTACATCAATTGAAAATCTTTCATTTAATTTATTATTAAATTTCTTTAAAGCTTCCATATCAATATCCAAACAAGCCAAAATGGCTTCATCTAGCTGTGTAGGTTCGTTTATGTCAAATATAACACCATTGACGCCATTTCGTATGATTTCTATCATCCCTCCTTGATTTGAGATAACCGAAGGAAGATTATGAAATGTCAAATCTAACAAACCGTTTGATAAAGCTTCATAAAGTGAAGGTTGTATGGCTATATCATAATTTTTATAATAGGTTTTTAATAAAATATGAGAGATATGTCCTCTTAAAACCACTTGTTTTTCTAATCCTAATTGCTGTATCCTATATTCTAAAAACTCTCGAAATCCACCTTCACCATAAATATCTAAACTTACAAAGACACCTTTATTTTTTAATCTATAAATACTATCCAGTATATAAAACTGTCCCTTTTCCCATGCAAGTCTTCCCACACATAAGGCTTTTATAGTATTCATAGTATTAACTTCAAAATTTAATTTTATATTTTTTGGTTTTAATAAATTAAAGTCAAAGCCTCTATAAATCCTTATTAACTTGTATTGTTCAACACCTTTTGAAAGAGCTAATTGAAACATATAATCACTAATGACATGAACTACATTGAAATAAGAAACCTTATTTAAAAACGCTATTTGTTGCTCCTTTAATACAGTATTACTCACCAATTCCCTACCTCTTAAAGAAACAACCAATTTAATTTGTTTCAACTTTAAATAATGGATTAATGCATTAGGAACCACATGTAAATGGTGTACATGAACAATATCTACAGATTGATTTAATAGTGGCTCCCATCTTAAAAAAAAATGGAATTTAGTTTTTAATGAAGATTGAGGTAAGACTATTTGGAAATGTTTATCAAAAAACAATCGCTTTAAAACAAAAAAAAGCACCTTGATATTTAATAAGTTTTTTTTAGTGTTCAAAACATGTGTTTTAATAAAACTAGAAGTCGATAAAACTTTACTACAAATAACTTCATGTTCAACTTTTTCAATTTTTTTAGATAATCTTTCAATAAGGTTTTTGGTATAAGGCTGATTTGGATGACCAAAAAACATAATTAAATGAACGACTTTTATCATATTTTATAAAATGAATGGTACTTTTAATTTAATTAAATATTACTAGAGCTCATCGTTTATTTAATCGGCTACTATTTTTTTTAATTTCAATATAACTTTTAACTTAAAATTTATAGATTTCAACCTTAATATATTTAAATTTTGAATAAAAAGTTAACAACCTAACTGAAATCAAGCTGAAAAAGCTATGTAAATTAAACTATTTCACTTCCGAAGCCCTTACAATAATAAATTACAGAATTATTTATTACAATTCACAAATAATGACTGCCCTGAAGTCGATTTTTCATTCTGCTTGAAACTATCTGGGGTTCCAATTTTCTAATCAAACTTAATTCATTTTTGAAAAATAAAGCCTCTTGGAAATCAAACTCAAAGAATGCTCTCCATTTACTCCTTTTTCTTCGACTTTTGAGCTTCTGTAAACTCTCCATGGAAGGCAAATTTATATTTGCATATTGTGTTTTTAAATCAAGTTCAATTTGTTCAAAATGTTTTTTTGATCCCCTTCTATATTTTGAAACAATTCTATCCCCTCTGTCATGGAGCAAGAAAGAAATTGGAACTATTCCAATTTTAAAATTATGGTAAAGCGCTCTTTGACAATAATTATCATCTTCGCCATAATGATAAAACAATGGATCGAAACCACCTATTGTATCTAGTAAATTGCGAGACAACAACCAACCAGCTGCATTTACAAACGGAACATCATATACGTCCCGCAGAGGTTTTCTTAAAACAAAATCGGAATGAAAGTGAGGGTTTTTCCTATAAGCTACATAATTACTAAATTTTCTATCCAATTGATTCCCATTTCCATTTAAATGAATTGGGCTTAAAATTCCGTAGTTTGGATTTTCTTTTTGAACCGCCAATAATGCTTCAACAGAGCCCTCTTGCAAATATGCATCTTGATTTAGTAAAAACACATGTTCCGCTCCCTGATCTAAAGCATAGCGGATGCCAATGTTATTGGCTTGGCCAAACCCTAAATTAACAGATTGTTTTAATAATATAACATTTGGATAATTTGTTTCAATAAAGGAGACTGTTTCATCCGTGGATGCGTTATCAACAACTATAACAGGATAATTTGAACAGCTTTTTAAACACATATCTAACCAAGCCATGCCATTATAAGACACGATAACGATAAACAAATTATACATATTCCAAGCTTTATTGGCGCATTTTTTTATAAACCCAGATTAACTTTTGAGTATTTTTTTTTCCAATCAAATTTTGACTAATTCTTATTTTTAATTGTTTATTAACTAACAGTTCGTTTTCTATATTGTCTTGCCAAAATCGTAAATATCTATCCACATTTATCTTGACATTCAGCTCGGTCTCAGCAAATTGTCTAAAAAATGTACCGTCTATCCTATTATACTTATGAAGCTCTTTTTTAAACAATTCAATTGTAAAATGTTGTTTTGAATAGCGACCTGAACAATTATTTCTTAGACTAAAGCCTAAATTGTCTTTTACGTAGCCGTCACCACATGCTTCAAAATAACGCCTATTATCAAATACCAATACTGGTCTTCCACATGCCATAGCCTCATATGCGCTTCGTCCTAAGCCAACTACTAAATCTGCTTCATTTATTATATCTTCAATATTCCAAATAGCATCTCCATACTTGTATGCTTTTAAAAACCTTATATCTAAATCGAGACACGCTTTTTCCACTATTTCATTTGCCTGTTCTGAATGACACAAACTTAAAACAGTTGTTAATTGATCACTTAGAGGCTTTATAGGTTTAAATCGTTCTAAATTGATACTATTATGTATTAAAATACTAGGGAAACCTAGTGCTCCTAAATGATTCTGAACCTCGTTTGATATAGAAACATATGCATTAGCCTTAGAGGAAGGTTGTTCTAATTTAGGAAAAATGCCATGACAAGTCTGTATTATATATCCTAATTTACAGAGTTCTTCTACACAAGTATAATGATTTGCCAATATTAAATCATATTTATTTCTAGTCTTAAAGGATACTTGTAAATTCTGCTCTATCCTATCAGAGACCAAACCGAACTCAAAAGTAAAATACTCAACATTAAACCCACGGCTTACGAGCTCTTCTATTAAGGTGAAAGTAAATGTTTCTGAACCCCCTAGATTTTTTAATTGGTTATTTGCTACAAGTATTTTCATTTCCATTCTTGATCTAATAGCACATAACTGGGTAGTTTGTCTACAATGACCCCTGTATTATAATAATCACTACTTAAAACTTCAAAGCTTATAATACGTTCATGATATTCTATCAATGTCTTATTATCTAAAATTGCTAGCTTAAAATAATAAAAACCCGCTGACATCATTATTTTATCAATAACGCAAATAAATATCTGTTTTTTCTTATTTATAGTATTAGAGTAATCTGTGGATAAATTGGTTATTTTTTCTTCATCAAAATTATATATACCAATGTCTATTTTATAATTACCCAGGGGTTCTCTTAATTTAATATCTATAAACAACTTTGACCCAAGAGTGAAAATCGTGCTTAATTTTTCTTCGGAATATATTTTAATATGTTTAAGAATCCCATCATCGTTATCGTATTCGAACTTATAATCATTTTTCCCTTCAGAATTATTCAAATAAAAATCAACAGCTTCATCCGTTCCTCCTTCAAAAACAGTTTTCCCATTCTCCAACACAATAGCACGCGTACACAAACTCTTCACCGCCGCCATATTATGACTCACAAACAATACCGTTCGCCCTTGCCCTTGCGAAATATCCTGCATCTTGCCAATCGCTTTTTTTTGGAACTCCGCATCGCCAACCGCCAAAACCTCATCAATCACCAAAATATCGGGTTCTAAATGCGCCGCTACGGCAAATGCCAAACGCACACGCATTCCAGAACTATAACGTTTTACAGGGGTGTCAATATAACGCTCACAACCACTAAATTGAACAATCTCTTCCTCCTTGGCTTTTATTTCAGCTTTGCTCATGCCTAAAATAGCCCCGTTTAAATAAATGTTTTCACGTCCTGTCAATTCAGGGTGAAAACCCGTACCTACCTCCAATAATGAGGCGATACGGCCTTTAGTTTTGATCTCGCCCGTAGTCGGTCCTGTTACACGCGACAAAATTTTAAGTAAAGTAGATTTACCAGCACCATTTTTTCCAATAATCCCCAGTACTTCGCCACGTTTCACCTCAAAATTAATATCCCGCAACGCCCACACATAATCACTATCGGCCTTCGTACTGCGGTCATTTACCGATCCAATCTTTAAAAATGGATCCTCCTTCCCACGAATGCCAGCCCACCATCGGTTCAAATCATGACTGATAGTACCCGTACCCACGAGACCGAGGCGGTATTGTTTGCTGATATTTTCGGCTTTTAAAATGATCATTAAAATATTACTTATTCTTTATCTTTTTATTTATTGTTTGGTCGTCATTGCGAGCTTCTTAATTATGCCGTCATTGCCAACGAAGTGAAGCAAATGCAGAGCATTCACTAACACCCCTTTATCAAAACTAAAAGACGTTAGTAATCTTTGGGTTTTGGCTAACCAATTATGAGATTGCCGCGTCGTTCCTTCGTCACTCCTCGCAATGACGCTAGGGTGGAGAGGCTTCTCAATGACAGCTCGTTATTCTTTGTTTTGGCTTCTCTGTCCTGGCTCTTGATTCTTGAATCGTTGATCTATTTTCTATCCTCCACCGACTCACCTTCTCACCACTCACCACTCACCTCTCACCACTCACCACTAATCCCTAATGCCTAATGCCTATTGCCTATTGCCTATTGCCTATTGCCTAAACCGTATCAATAAACGTCTTCTCTGTTTTATTAAAAATAATAATTCCCACTAAAAATAACACAATACTAATAGCTAATGTATATAAAAAACCAAGCCAAGTAAACGTCCCGGTATTCAACAACATAAATCGAAACCCTTCAATAATTTGAGTCAATGGATTGTACTCTACAAAAGTCGCTACCCAAGGCGGAAACTTCTTATGGGCTTCCGACAACGGATACGGCACTGCTGACATATACATCAGTAAACTCACGCCAAAACCAATCACGACCGTCATGTCTCGGTATTTGGTGGTCATCGAGGACAAAATCATTCCAAGTCCCAAACCAAGCATTGCCATCATCAATATGTATATAGGAAATAGTAACATATTCATATTCAATGAAATTGCGCTCCCTGTACTTAAATAATAAATGTAAAATCCAGCAAAAATCCCCAGTTGAATAAAAAACTTCAGCAAATTGGAAATGGTAACCGACATGGGCATGATGACACGAGGGAAATAAACCTTCCCAAAGATGTTTTCATTCTTTTTAAAGGTGTCGCTGGTGCCGCTTAAGCAGTTATTGAAGTAGTTCCAAGCCGTGATCCCCGCCAAATTAAAGAGAAACGGAGGCACACCTCCGGTACTGATATTCCCAAGATTATTAAAAACCAAGGTGAAAATCACAGAAGTAAACAATGGCTGGATGACGTACCACAGCGGACCTAAAATGGTTTGTTTGTAAACGGTTACAATATCACGCTTAACAAACAATAACAATAGATCCCGATAACGCCAGATCTCTTTAAAGTTGAGATCGATCAATTTGCTTTTGGAGGAGATGGTGTACAACCACGCATCATCGTCTTTTATGTCCAATCTCTTAACATATTTTTAACGGGGCTAATATAATAATTCTTATGAGAAACATGGATGTGGAAAAGCGAATTTATGGGGACGTCGTAGAAACATTAAGTTTTTAATATATTTTTTGCCAATTATACAATCTTCTTTTGAAGTAAACAGTCTAAATAGTCTCTGATACTAGCAATTACACCATATCTATCTTGAAAAAATAATTAACAAACAAATATGGCATATAGAATATTTTACTATATTTATTTACATTAGTGTCCGATTAACAATTGTATAAAGTTGATGAGGCTTGTAAATGTAAGAGCTTAAAGAAGTATTTAAAGAACGACCTTGCTTTAATGGAAATGATTTTAAAGAGTAAGAGAGGATAGTTTTGTTTTATAGGCACTCTGTTTATTAGTTATTTACAATCAAGTCTTTATTCTTGATTCTAACAGCGAAGCGGTCTTGATTCTTTATCGGACAACAATGATTTATTTAGTATTCATCAACCTATATTGATATTAACCACTTACGATAGCATTGATTGAGCTAATTCACAAATATTGCTTAGAATTTCGTCTTAAAAACCGGTAATTTATTAAGAAACGAGATGATAAGTAAGATGCCCACGTCTCTTGACGTGGGCTTATTTTCTATCGGTAGCGTGCCATCACAGTACCTTAACGGCCCTTAAACTGAATACCACACGCTTTTTGCTTTAAGAAATTATTCTTTCCTAATTCATTAACTTCGACCATTTAAAAGTCTAAACTGAAACCGCGTCTGTTAACTAAAAACCCCTCTCAGGGTTTTAAACTCTGAGAGGGGTGGCTAAGCTTCAGTTGATTTAAAACTGGTATAATTTTGATGAGGGATTTAAAACCAAACAAATTCCTCACAGATGGTTTACAATGACAAATACAACAAAGCTGGTAGTGGAAAACATCAACAAAGGCGAAAGTCTTTATTAAAATATGCAGTTCAATAATTTATCAATGTACTTTTTTCATCTGAAATAATTTACTATTTTCACTACTCAAAAGCTTCATTTATGGAATGAAATTCATTGATCAAGTATTGTATCACATTGGTCGTATGCCTCCATTAATCATAAATTGAAATGAAAACAGAAACACCGACAAAACTTATAAACTTAGTGTTTGCCATTTTTTATGAGGAGGAAGTTGTGAAGATAAATACGTTATATTCCAAAGTTTGTGACGAACTATCAAACATTGAATTTGTAGGTGATGAAAATCAACCATTTTATGATTTAATTTGTAATCGTATTACAAAGAAAATTATAGAACTTTTTATATTATCGGACTACTGTCCCAGCGAGAGGGATTCTCTCCTATCACTTATTGATTTATTATACGAGACGAAAATAAAAGCACATAACTAAATTTGAATTTTAGCCATTGTTGGTGTTTGTCACCAGCAATTTCAATCAATAGCACAGATATAAAGAAATCAATTTTCCAATGTGCAACGCATTTACACAAAGTAGCGTTTATATTTTTCAGGATAAGTTGATGCTTCCAGTAAACCTAAATACATTAGCAAAAAAATGTTCGGTACTGGGCTTAGGGGCCAACAATGTTGGTAGAAAATACAAGAAGCGACGAAGAATAAAGTAGCTTCATATTTAATTTTCTAATATTTTTCGATATTTTCTTTTTACTGATTTCGAGTTTTTCAAACATTCAATTAATGAAATAAAAAGGTTGTTTTTCATTTCCCCCCATATTTCATAATCTGTATTTTCAAGTGGATAAATTTCCTTTAAATACTCAATTTCATAAATATCTATTTGATGACCATAAATATGAGTTTTAAAATCAAAACTTTTCCCACATTCAGTTACTTCAATATCATTCGAAAACACAAAACAGTTAAGGTTTATTGAAGGAAGCTCAATGCAACCATTATCAATATCTTCTTTTACAGGAACGGAATCTGTTCTAGTTGGAAGTGAAGCCAAAATGTTTTGGTTCGCTTGATTTTTTAAGACAACGAAGTATTTTGGTTTTGCCCTATTCCCATTTTTAAAATAAAAAGGATCAAAGTAGATGATAGTGCCCTCCTTAAACATTCTAATTTGCTTCTATAAACTCATCATAAATCACTTTTTTTCTTTCATCGTGACTTACTAATGAACCCATATCAATCAATAATTCGGTATTATTGATTATTTCATTTTCCAATAACTCTAGTACAGAGTTATCTTTAGCCGTATTATGCCAAGGTGAATTCTTGCGATGAGTATAGTAAACTAAATCTTTAGCACTCTTATTACCAAAATTTTTAATAACATAGTCTAATAATTCAATATCATTATCAGAAAACTCATCATCATTAAAGTCTACTATTGGTTTAATTATTGTAGCACCTTCTTCTGAAGTTCTTTCTATGTAATTTTTAAGTAATGTAGTCTCTGTAGATAAGTCAATGAAAATCTCTTCCGAAACGGGCCCGAATTTCCAAACCTTATATTTAAGATTAAAAAAAGGGATTCCACTTTTTTTAATTGATAACTCATCTAATATATAGATTAGTTTTAAGGCTTTAGTTTTTGACAGCTCGCCAATTTTTTCGGAAAGATAAATAATTGAATTGCCAACTTTATCTATTTGGCTGTCAGATAGTTTTATGTAAGACATTTTTTCCACAATGCAAAAATACAACAAATTAAATTATAAACAATCTGTCTAAATTAGATTATGTCAGTGTACACCCTTAACGATCAAGAATATAGGTTTGTAAACGAAATAACACTAACAACAGCCAAAATTATAAGCCTCACATCATTAACAATAATTATCAACATATTCTTGAAAGAACTTTTCGACAGCTTTGAGCTTCAAATGAGATGCCTTGCTTTTTATCAAATAACTACTGGATGAAGTTATTTCTATATGCTCAAACTTCTCAGGTGAAAAATAGCGTTTTACATAAATACTATAAGTATTGAATCTTTTTGTTTGAGAAACGGTTCCATCGATATTTATATTTGATTTATTTAATTTTTTATTAAGTTCATCTTTGGTAGGAGCACCCATGAAACCAAAAGAACTTGATTTATTATCTGAGTATATTTCGATGACAATTTTTATCACCGTATTAAGAATAATTAAAAAGTTCTTTGCGCCTGTAGAACCCTTTCGAATAGACTTTTTGTTTAAAAGACTGTATCTGAATTTTGAGTCCTTATGGTTTTTTTGAAAAAATTTTATTATAAATATAGTGTCTGGATGGTGTTCAACTTCGAGAATATACGCTAAATTATATAAACACTTAAAAGTATATAAATCGGTTTTAATTCCGTTTATGGTAGTTTTGCCTACGGATTTATAATCAAAACATTGTCCGAGCAAAATAGTTTATCTTATATATTCAGGTAAGTATAAGCCATAGAACGGTTCGCTTGAACATCCGATGCTGTTAAAACTCTGGCTTTATGAGTTACTTTTTTTGTAGAAACAAAAGCCTTTTTAGTCGTCTTAGAACTCTTATTAAGCTTTAAAATATTTCCCATGATTTAAATGTGGTTATTATAAACGTGCAATAAATGTACCTTTTTAATATAAATCACTAAAGATTTTACACTACTGCAAATATAGCTATTTTTTTAAATGTAAAATAAGTTTGTACAAATTTTGTTTATTTCCAAATTATCCGGAAATTTTAGGAAGAAAACCCAAAAAACCAAAGAAATAGTAGTTACACAATCGAAGTAACAATTAACCAGTTTATTGGGTCTGATCTATATAACTTTAGGCATGTAGTTATTAATCACCTTTCTTATGCTTATGTGGTTTAAGTGACGGTGTGTTTTTCGGAGTTTCCTTATTATCTCGTTGTCGTCTGTCTGGTTTTCCCGTAGAATCAGCAATTCTTTTTGGTCCTGGTTTAATTCCCATAAGTTTCTATTTTATAAATGTTAAAATTCACTATCACAATTTAATTATTTTTTTAACACTATTCAAAAACAAGATGGAATTTAACAACACTTTCATAGTTTAAAAGAAGAGTGATTCAAATAATTTCAAGTGAAAACATAAGGCCATCAAGGTATTTCTCGCCATAAAACGGATGGCAATGTATATATATGAGGTAATTATTTTATCTTACCCATTATGGTCTCATTCCATAAAAAACAAAACACAATAACAAACAAATGCCATACAGGGTTAGAGGCAAACACTGTTGGTGGAAAACACCAACAGCGGCGAAGGTGATTAATTATCAAAAACTATTGCGGAATATTAACTCCATACCTACTTTCAAATTCCTTAAAAAACCTTTGTAAAGAATATTTTTCATGTCTACATATACTGTAGATTGTGGACATTGGAATATTATAGCCTTCAGACTCTTTTAATTTAGTCATGGTAGATGAGGATAATCCACACAATTTGGCATAAAGATTCTGACTTATTTCAACTCCTTGTTGGTCCTTTGGAGCTATTAAGAATGTTTCAAATATAAACGCACAGAGATATTTATTGACCAACGCATTGGCCTTATTAATTTCTTTCTTGTCCGTTTTATAATCCATTGAAAAGTATTTCACTCAAATCAAGCCAATAATTGAAAAATAACTGTTCGTTATAGCGAATGATTGAATTAATTTTACTATGTTTGCTTTAATAACATAAATTTGCGATTCTTCTTATAGAAAAACATTAGAAGCTTTCGCTTTGAGTCTCAACTTGAAAACTGGTAATTTAAAAGGACCGAGATGATAAGCAGATTGGCTTGCGACCCGGGCGCGGCCTCTCTTATCGTTCCAAGGTATACCAGTACCCCAAGTTGATAAGCTGAGTTTCGCGCCTTTTTTTATTCAAGGTTTTTACTCACTTCATTCTTAGCACTGCTCTTCTATTTTTAAAAGTTTCGCACTAAAACAGTTAGAATTAGTCTTGGAATAGCTGCCGCTATGCACAAACCATATGCGGCACATTCCTAACCTAAATTAACTTTAAAAAATTGGAGCCTATGCATATATAACTTCACGTAAACAACTTTGCCACACTCAACAATTCGGCACTAAAAAAGCCCACTCCCAAGTTTTCGAAGACCATTGGAGCAGGCCTAAGTTAAAATAAATGTATCACTTTAACCAACACAAAACTATGATAAATAATCATAATTCGGTAAGATGGAGGCGTGTTTTTGCCTGCTGTCTCTTCTTTCTAACGCTACTAGAGCCTCTTTCCGCTCAAGATCTCATCGTCTCAGGCAAAGTTACCGATGGCAAACTACCCATCTCCGGCGCCAATGTTCTTATTAAAAACACCAACCGCGGCGTCGTGACCGATTTTGACGGACGGTATAAGATTACCGCTAAACCAACAGACACGCTACAAATATCATATTTGGGATATACCACGCTTACCATCCCCATCCAAAGCCGCCCTACCATAAACATTACCTTACAAGAGGATGCTACCGCCTTGGGCGAGGTACAGATCAATGCTGGTTACTATACCACTACAGATAGGGAAAAGACTGGGAGTATTTCGAGAATTACGGCTAAGGAGATTGAGGGACAGCCGGTGAACAATCCGTTAGAGGCACTGCAGGGGCGGATGACAGGTGTGGATATCGTGCAAACTTCCGGAGTTCCGGGCAGTGGTTTTGAGGTCAAAATACGAGGTCAAAATAGTATCATGGCTGGTAACGATCCTCTTTACATTATTGACGGTATGCCATACAACCCAATATCTCTGGGGTCTTCAAGCTCATCAATAGCAATTCTCCCAAACAGCAATATTAGCCCCTTAAACGCTATCAATCCTGCAACGATTGAGTCTATCGAAGTCTTAAAAGATGCCGATGCTACTGCTATTTACGGTTCTAGAGGAGCGAATGGGGTCGTTTTGATAACAACGAAAAAAGGCAAAAAAGGAAAAACTAAAATCGTAATTGACAGTCGTACAGGTATCTCTAACATTACAAAAAAAAGAGAGTTGCTAAATACTCAACAATATTTGGAAATGCGTCGAGAAGCCTTTACTAATGACAGAATCACTGTATATCCTGCCAATGCCTATGATATAAATGGGACATGGGACCAAGCTCGGTATACAGATTGGCAAAAACTACTTATTGGAAGAACCGCTAATGTAAGTCAACTTCAAGCCTCGGTATCAGGAGGAGGTGAAAATACACAAATGCTTTTGACTGGGATGTATCAAAATGAAACAACTGTCTTCCCAGGAAAATTCAATTATGATCGTATAACCGTTAATGCCAATGCGCAACATGGGAGTATAGATAAACGTTTCAACTTGTTATTTAATGTTAGCTATAGTATTCAAAGCAATCAGCTCCCTGGCACAGATTTAACATCCGAAGCAATAAGGCTTCCTCCCAATGCGCCTAACTTATATGATGAAAATGGAGAGTTAAATTGGGAAAACAACACCTGGACTAATCCATTAGCAGAACTACAAGGAAAATTCATAAATAGTTCCAACGATATAATTGCAAATGCTGTACTGAACTACAAGGTAGCGGAAGGGGTGGAGTTAAAATTAAACGCAGGCTATAGTGATACAAGATATGAAGACAATAATAGTGTACCACATACAAAATACAACCCTGCCTATGGACTAAAGAGCAACATTTCCCAATCCTACAATCATAAAAACAATAGAAATTCATATAGTTTGGAACCGCAATTAAATTGGACAATAAAAAGCAATCATCATAAATGGAAAATAATAGCTGGTGCCACCTTTGAGAACCAGAAAAATGAAACCTTAACCTTAATGGGGATTGGATTTAATAATAATAGCTTAATAAGAAACCTAAGTGCTGCCAAAAATCTTTCCATATTAAATGAGAACAGTGCTAATTATAAATACCAATCGGTTTTTGGTAGAATAAATTATGCATTTATGAATAAGTTGTTTCTTAATGCAACTGGTCGGAGAGACGGGTCTAGCCGCTTCGGTTTAGGAAGCAGATTTGGAAATTTTGGGGCTCTCGGAGCTGCTTGGCTTTTTTCGGAAGAGATAAACTTAGCTTGGCTAAATTATGGTAAAATTCGTGGTAGCTACGGAATAACTGGAAGTGATCAGATTGGCGATTATCAATTTCTTCAAACCTATAATATAAGTGACTATGTGTATGACGGAAATATTGGATTACAACCTGCCCGTCTTTACAACCCCTCTTTTAAATGGGAGGAAAACACAAAAAAAGAAGTAGCATTGGAATTGGGTTTGTTCAATCAGCGCATTTCAATGCTGCTTGCTTATTACAATAACCGCTCTTCAAACCAACTCCTAAACTTTGCTCTCCCTGCAACCACAGGGTTCAACTCCATTCAAGCAAATCTTGATGCAATAGTAGAAAATTCGGGATGGGAAATAGAACTGTCAGGGACTGTAATTAAAGACCAATCTTTTCAATGGGAAACTACTTTTAATATATCAATACCTAAAAACAAACTGTTAAAGTTCCCTGGCCTTGAAGATTCATCTTATGCTAATCGGTTTATGATAGGAAAACCTCTCTCTATTTTTAAGCTTTACAATCTAATTGGGGTAAATTCTGAAACTGGCTTGTTTGAATTTAAAGATTACAACGCAAATGGTGTTATCTCCACTCCTGATGACAGGCAATACATAGCAGATCTGGCAGCTAAATTCCATGGAGGGTTTTCAAATAAATTGTCATATGGAAATTGGAATATAGATATGTTTTTTCAGTTTGTCAAGAAAGACGGATTTAATGAGTTTTACAGAACGTCATCGGCAGGTAGAATGCTAAATCAACCTACTTCTGTATTGGATCGTTGGCAAAAGCCGGGGGATCAATCTTTAATGCAACAGTTTTCAACCGGAATTAATCGTACAACAACTCTTGCTCATACGCAATTCACGCAAAGTAACGGTGCTATATCTGATTTGTCTTTCATTAGATTAAAATCCATGGCTATTTCTTATACATTGCCTTTTGAGAGATCAAACAACACCTCATACCGTATATCACTTCAGGGACAAAATTTATGGACATCCACCAAATTCAAGGGCGGAGATCCTGAACAGGGCATTGGCTACCTCCCACCACTTCGAAAAATATCACTTCAATTACAAATAAGTTTATAAACAATTATTTAGATGATGAACACTATAGCAATATTTCAGCGATGGTACAAACCGAAAAAATCAGTTAGTCTTTTAATCTGTTTGTTTTTACTCACAGCTTGCGAGAGTTATCTATCACCAGATGATCCAACTGGACAAATTCCGCTTGAAGAAATTTTTAAGGATGAATCTTCCGCAACAGCAATAATATCAACCTTATACGCAAAGTTAAGAGATGAAGTATTGGTCACTGGAAGTACTCAAGGTATGGGCGTACTAATGGGATGGTATGCTGATGAATTAGAATATCTCGGAGCACCTGGCCAGGCATCAGAGGCGTTTTTCCAACACCAAATCATACCAAGCAATGCAACGGTATTACAAATTTGGAATAATTCGTACAGTCTAATCTATATGACCAATGCTGCTATTGAAGGTTTGGAAGCTTCGAAATCATTATCAGAAGAAATCAAAAATCAATTACTTGGAGAGGCTCTTTTTGTAAGGGGAATGGTTCATTTTTACCTGGTCAATCTTTTTGGCGATATACCTTATATCACGACCACAAATCATACAACAAACAGCACAGTGTCTAGGATGAAAACAGTTAAAGTCTATGAGAAAATTATTTTAGATGGAATGAACGCTAAAGCACGACTAGGTGCCAATTATGTTTCTAATGAGCGTATTCGCGCTAATCAGTGGGTGGCATCCGCTTTATTAGCTAGAGTTTATCTATATGCGAGACAATGGGAAAATGCGGAAAATGAAAGCAGTTTGATTATCAGCAACATATCTCTCTATAATCTGCCCCGCATCGAAGAAGTATTTCTAAAAACAAGTCCATCGGCTATTCTACAGCTTAAAACAAAATCGCAAGGAAATAGCACCTACGAAGCGAACATATTTACATTTACTTCAACTCCACCACCACTATTGGCGTTAAACAATGATTTAGTATCAGAAATGGAAATCAATGACCTCCGAAAAACTAATTGGATAAAGGAAGTTAAAAACGCATCAGATATTTGGTATCACCCCAATAAATACAAAAAAGACTCGTCTCTGGAATATTCAACAATTTTTCGTCTAGCTGAACAATATCTGATACGCGCCGAAGCTCGTGTTAGACAGAATGATCTTATTGGGGCAAAAAAGGATATTAACACGATACGCCAGCGCGCAGGGCTCCAGAACACCACTGCTACTACAGAGGAAGAATTGTTAAAAGCCGTATTTAAAGAAAGACGATTTGAATTATTCACAGAACATGGACACCGTTGGTTTGACTTACGTAGGTCTAGCCAAGCAGAAGAAATACTCTCACAGGTTAAACATGAGTGGAAATCAACAGACATTCTCCTACCAATTCCTGATACAGAATTACTGATGAATGCTAACTTGAATCCTCAAAACCCCGGTTATTAACATGTCAATGAAGTGTTGAAAATGAAAATAAACATTCAAAATCAGTGCATAACTGTTTCAATCCATAAAGTTGGGATGATAGGATTGTTCCTATTGTTCACCTATAATGTTTTCTCACAGAAAAATGAAAAGAAAATTTATAGCTCGGCCCTAGATACTCTATGGAGTCGAAGTTTATATATTAATAAAATGACAACCGATGGTAAATGGGTGGTTCTGACTGAAGCATTTGATCATAAAGAAAATGTGATATTTCTTAAACATACTGCCGACACCATTGCATTCCAATTTACCAAAAGTCAATGGATAAGATTTTCTGACAACAACCGTTGGTTCGGTTGCATCAATGACAATAAAATCTTAACTATTATAGACTTAGTCAAATTTACAAAGGAAGTTTACAATAACACGGAAACGTTTAGCTTTTCCAAATCAGGCAATTATATAGCTGCGATTCAACAAAAGAACACTAATGCAAAAGATCTTTTGATCACAAATCTAAGTACTAAGGATACTTCAAGTATTCAGGGAGTAACAAACTACATATGGCATCCGGAAAAGAACAAACTGCTATTTTCTACTTATAGGGGGGAGCAAAGCAAAGTAGGGGTTTATGATCTTGACAATTTAAAATATATAATTTTAGAGGAAAACATAAACAATATTAATATGAACTTATTATGGAGTGGCTCAGACCATGTTGCAATATTTTCGGAGCTATTAAATAATAGAAATCTCATTCAGTATGTATCGTTAAATGGAATTTATAAAACATTGGATAAAGTATTATTACAGAAAAAGTTTCCTGGCCATTCAATAGGCAAACGTCCTATAATTAGTTCGGATGACGGAAAGAAAATTTTCTTTTATAGAGAGGTTAAGAATGAGTATGAATCCACAATTAATGACGTTGAAATTTGGGATACTGAGGTACCATGGATCTATCCGAGAATGAAAGTTTATAAAGAAAAAAAACTCGAGCAATTGCTGACAGTTTGGTATCCAGAAACAAATAAACTTGTAGCTATAGAAACAGAAGATGCCCCAACGTCAGAATTGTACCTCAATCATCAATATGCAGTGGTATATAATGAGATACAATATGAGCCGCTCTATAAGGAGTTTTCCAATGCCGATATATACATAAAGAATATAGAAAGTGGTACAAAGCGTTTAATAATAGAAAATCAATATACTCAACAGGGTTTTATTACAATCTCTCCATCAGGTAATCAAATTGCATATTTTAAAAACAAACACTGGTGGCTCTATGATATTAATAAAAATCAACATGTAAATATAACTAAAAACTTGAAAAGTAACTTTGCAAACGTTGAGTCAGATCGGGCAGGAGATGTTTTTCCTTTCGGAAATCCAGGATGGTCTGAAAATGATAAAAATATTATTCTCTATGACAAATATGATATTTGGCTGATCTCAACTGATGGCAGTAATGCAGAGAGAATTACTAAAGGTCGAGAGGAAATGATTAAATATAGACTAACTCAAGATTACCAAATTAAGGAAAATAATCTGACTAATAATATCAACTTCTCAAGCACGTTTTTCAATCCTGACCGAGGCATGATTCTAGAAGTCCATGATTATAGCTTGCATAAGACGGGATATGCGTTATTTAAAAAAGACCAACAGATGAAGACAATTATATTTGAAGATAAAAAAGTTGATCGTATCATGGTTTCTGAAGATTTTAGTAAAGTCGTTTTCCGAAAACAAAAATTTAATGAACCGCCTGTTATTTATGGAATCGACTTGAAAAATAATGAAACACACCTTATTTATCAAAGTAATAGAGAGTTGATGAATTACGATTTGGGAAATGCAAACATTATCTCATATAAAATAGGGAATAGAATATTATCAGGTACTTTAGTATATCCTTCAAATTTTGACCAAGGAAAAAAATATCCCATGATTGTATATATTTATGAAAAAACTTCAAATCAAATAAATGAGTTTAGCCCTCCATCATCTTATGATTACACGGGATTTAATACTTTGAGTTATTCGACAAATGGCTATTTTGTCCTTTATCCGGATATCGCATATGTCATTTCGGAACCTGGCGTTTCAGCATTGAATTGTGTAACTGAAGCTGTTAATAAATCGTTAGAATTTGAGTACATTGATAAGAAGAGAATCGGATTAATTGGACATTCATATGGAGGCTACCAAAGTGCATTCATAGCTACCCATTCAAATATATTTGCAGCAATAGTGGCCGGAGCTGCTGTAACTAACTTCAGCAGTCATTACCATAGCGTTGGGTGGAACTTTAACCAGTCCGAAATTTGGCGCTATGAAAATCAACAGTGGCGCATGGGAAATTCTTATTATAATATTAAAGATGCGTATATTCGAAATTCCCCTTTAAATCATGTAGAAAAAATTACAACACCCTTGCTATTGTGGACTGGTAAAAAAGACTATCGCATCAATTGGATGCAAAGCATCGAAATGTTTCTCGCAATGAAACGCTTAAATAAAAAAGGTAAGCTACTATTAATTGATAATGAAGGACACGGAATAATGAATAAAACTAATCAGAAAATACTATCAAATCAAATCATGAACTGGTTTGATACTTATTGCAAATAAAGCAGTGAGGCACATTACATCGCCCCACTGCTTTTCTGTTACTGCCATTGAGTCATTGGTACAGTACAAAAGGTACCATCAATACTTGGCGCATAAACGGTAAATCCGTCATCATCTTTACAAAGTGGCCCTCCGTTATTATCACAATTTATTGAAGGCTCGCATACACCGTTCCTAAAAATGTATCCTGGCAACGCCATGGTTTCATTTTCTTTAGTATCGTTCTCTGAAGCAAAGGCAAACGCAATTGCCATCATAAATACCATAAATGGCATTCCAATTTTAAAAATTCTTGTTTTCATGATTAAAATATTTTATTTTATTATCGACCTACTTTCTTCTACAGGTGTTCGGTCTTCTCCCTGATACTGCGCAGTATGTTTTGAGTTTGACTCAGAATCAAAACGCTCTGGTTTCAAACGGTATAACCATAATTTATCATCAACTATGGCAATTAATAAGTTTTTCTGAACCTTAAATTCACTAAGCTTTTTATTGGGTTGGTGGTAGAGATAAAAACTAAAAACATAAGAATTATTACTAATATCATAAACATCAATAATTTTAGCAGAACGCAATACCTTATCATCCTCATACCTTCCTAAACGATCACTATGGATATATAAATAATTACCATTTGTGGCATTCTGCTTGTTCACCAATATGGTTCCCCCTCCCAATTTGTAACTAGCAGTATTGGTATAATGTGCAATATCAAGTATAGCTTTTTCTATAGTATCTATAGTTTTACCTGTAAACTGATAAACCAAATTCGAATCCGCTAATTCATAACTGTTTCGGTAATAATAGAGATAGATAAATTGGTGATTTACATCATTCCATAAAAGACCTCCGTCAGTCTCGAATTTAGTATCAGTTTCTTTGCTGAGTAGACTTGTATTCAATGACAGGTTAATAACTTCCGATTTGTTGAGTATACCTAAGGCATCAGACAGTGTAGTACTGCTTTTAGTTGTAATTCCTATACGTGTAGAATCAACCACAACAAACTCATTGAAATATGCATCTTTATAAGAAAACACAGTACCATGCCATTCACCTATATCACCTCTGAACAACACCGGTACCGTACCGTCACCCAAATAAAAATATGGCGGATTAACAGATATTCGAACTCTACGGTAAGGAAAATGTGTACTATCTATGGTAACACGAATATCATTTCGCTGGGAAAGTGAAGTATCAACACTCATTAAGTGTAGAGGAGCATTGTAATTTCCTAAATAAATAATCGCATCATCCACACCGGCTATATAATAAGAATTGGATCCCAAATCATATTCCCCAATTTTCTCAATGGGGTGTGGCACATATCGTCTTATAAAAGCATTGTTTCGTTTAATCTGTTTCTCGCTGCTTAAGAAAATAGCCGTAACCACACTGACACTAAAAACGGTCAATACTCCCAAAACCCAGAACTTCTTTCGGCCTTTCTCTAAAAAAGACCATAATAAGTAGCCTGAAAGCAAAACAAACACCCCATTAAATATCAAATGCTCTGTCCACCCCAAGGTCTCCAATACCCCACCACAAGAACAAGGCACAAAATCAGTAAAGTTCAGGATGATAACTATATAAGTCGTAAACAGGACCATCATGGCAAAAAAACCATATAGAGCAATCCGTCTGGTGCGCTTAAACACTAAGAGAAGCGATATAAGCAACTCCAACAATGGCACTCCAATGGCCACCGGCTTGGCATAAGCACTCAATAACGGCGACTGCCCCAACTGGGTTTCAAAAGTCTCAAAATCCAACAATTTGCTCACGGCGGCATACACAAATAAAAACGAACACAAATAAATGCCAAGCTCTAAAGTATAGTGTTTCAATATGTCCCATTTCAATTTCATAACCTGAATCTTAAGTAGGAATAAAATTCGTGAATTGTAATGTTTTCAAAAGGATAATCGATAGTCTCAGAGGGAGTAGAATCAATTTGAATCTTGAATCTTAAATTTTGAATCGGGATTACTTCCTCAAAGCCATCGGCGTGACGCCATATTGCTTTTTAAAAGCTTTCGAAAAATGAGACATGTTTTTAAAGCCGATCATTTGAGCAATTTCTTTTACCGGCAAGCTAGTATTCTGCAATAGCATACGGGCTCGTTTTAAGCGCTCTTGGGTTAAAAAACGGTAAACAGAAGTGCCGTACAATTGCTTAAAGCCATTTTTTAATTTGTGCTCATTGGTACCAAATTCATGGGCCAAAACCCGTAACCCAGGAAGCGGTTGTGAAATGTTCTGGAGAAGACGGTCCCTGACGCTCTGAATAATTCGAACATCCTTTTCATTGGATAGTTTAAAGGGAGGGTTTGTTTTTACACGAGATCGTAAATCTCCTGATGCTAATAAAGCCTTGATTCTGTCTTCTATAAATAATCTGTTCAGTGAAGTCTCAAAGGTGGTCACCAAAATAAAAGATACAGGCCATTCCGCTATGGAAACGATACTAAAAGCACAAGTACACCTTTTGGTCAACGCCCCCTGAACCTTAAAAGAAAGATCATGTACCCCGTGATAATTGTCTTTATAAAGTAGATCGCGCGCAATCAATTGCCAGCTTGACAATGATTCTGCCGTTAAAAGATCAGAAAAGGAAGCTCCTAATAACACATCAGATTCCTGTCCCAATAACGTCTGAACCGTGTGGTTGACATACCGCAATTGAAAACCTGTATCCAGAACAAATAGCATATGTACATATTCCTTGATGGCTTCCGGCGAATCCAAATACCCTACATACCGCAAAGTATCGGCCAGCTCCTCCACCAAAAGGTTGGTCGTCATAAGCACCAATTCAATATCATCATCTTCCTCTGAACGTTCTATTAGATAAGATCCCCCTCCCACAATCAATGTCATCAGCAACCGTTGGATTTGCTGTAGTCGATGTTTATTAAACGGACTTTGCATCAGCGATAGGATTTTAGAAAATGCATAGCCTCATATTGGTTTTCAAACAACTGAGTCGGAATGAGCGGTTTGCTCCTGTGGATATAAACACGCAATAGCGCCTCTATAATCGCTCTTCTGTCAACCATTGCTACAGCTTTTAATAAAAACGAACCTTCATTCGCAAGATAATCCCGTGCCGCTTTATCAGCATCCTTTATACCTTGAAGATCGCACAATACCGGATAAGAAACATCTTGCTGGTAATGAAGGCGTTCATTTACCACAATTTTTGCCGTGCTAAAATCAAGAACAGGAAGTGGTTTATATACAAAAATAAGAATGCCATCCGCCATCCAAATTTTAGAGTAAGTAGTCTCTTTCATAAGCATGAAGATTGATTGGAACCTCTAACATAGGAAAAAAACCAATCCATTTAACGTAAAAACAACTCATAATGATTTTTCAATCAGGGTTTTACACAGAATCCAGCAAAGTTTTGTGCTCAAAAGGATAATTTATGTTCTCAAAGGGATTAATAAGTTAGAAATCTGAAGCTAAATTATGAACGTCACAATTAATTTTATAGTTTCCCTTATAAAATCAGCTGACCTATCGACAATAAAAACCTAACAATCAAACGTTTTGCAACAAAAACACTTCTAATAAGCACCATGAAATTTAAAAAGGAGTCCTAAATCTAAACTTTATCCCGCTATCATGACTAAATCAAAAACCTATATCCAAGATTACCTGCCAGTCCACCGTCATCCGACAATGACTAGGTAAAGCCAAAAAACCAGATCGACCATTCGTTACCTTTTCGGATACTGTAAACCGCCAATTCATAACGGATCACTGCAGACTGCTGACTGTCAACTGCTGACTGCTAACTGCTAACTGCCGACTGAATACTGCCATTATCTTTTTTCACTTTTAAAACAATCTTCTGATGCAAAGAATTTGTATATACAGCAAGGATATTTGTTGGATAACGGGAAAAAGCGAACGTTATGCAAGAGACGTAATGCGCGACATACGGCTTTTGCTCAAAAAGGAAAAACATCAACTGATTACCATCGCTGAAGCTTGCGATTACCTGGGATTGCCTTTTCAAGAAGTCTGCGAAATGCTCAACCGAAGAACATAATCAAGCAGTGAGTGACACATTAGCGACACCCCAGAGCGACATTGAGAGTCTGCCTGCCAGAGAAGGAAGTAACAAAGAAACACACCCCCAAGTGTCATTGCGAGGAGTGAGGCAGGAACGACGCGGCAATCTTTGTGTTGACGGTTCCCATTGATGAGATTGCTTCGTCCTGTGTCCCTACGGGTTCGCAATGACACCAGGGTGGAAAGGCATCTAAATGACAGCTCGTTATTGTTTGTTTTGGCTGAACTTCCCCGATTAGAGTTGGCCGGTATTCATCGTTAAAATCACCAATCTTCAATCTTAAATCTTCAATCATACAACCCTCTACCTCTCCACCCTCTACCCTCTACCCTCTACCTCTCTACCCTCTACCTCTCTACCCTCTACTCCCCCCATAGATACTCCATAGATACTCCATAGATACTCCATGGATAAAGCATGCCATAGGCACTTCGGCACAAAGGGTTATATACGGCAAAAACGGCAGAAAAGGAAATACGGGCAGAAAGCTCGTAAAGGAACAGGAAACTGCATATCAAAGTAAAAATGGAGCAATAATGAAGAACCATTATATTTCAGAAACAAAACCCCAAAGCGGCAACAATGACAAACCACCTCAGGGTATTACCGATAATTTAGCCTCAGATCCAAATCTGGATATATAAAACAGCGGCCGATGTTTTGCGCGCCCAGGAAAGGATCCCGAATAAACAAATTGTATAATCCGAGGACGAATCATAACCTCCTCACAAAATTAAAAATCATGGCAAAATTAAAAAGCTTAATCAAGGTCCAAGGTACCCTGGACGACCTTACCTTTTACAAGGGCAGAGATGGGTATTTAGTACGCACCAAAGGGGGCGTCAGCAAATCACGAATTGCTAAAGATCCAGCATTCGCAAGAACCCGCGAAAATGGGTCAGAATTTGGATTGGCAGCTTCCAGTGGCAGACTGCTCAGACGTGCCATCTTGGACTTGATGGTCGATGCAAAGGATAGTTTGGTAACTTCACGACTGACCCGTGTAATGACATTGGTCAAAAACGAAGATGCCATCAGTCCGCGTGGCGAGCGTAATGTGGCTGTGGGAATTACAACCCCACAAGGACAATTGGCCTTAAGGGGTTTTAACTTCAACAACAGGGCCATCATGAGCGCTGTAATATTGTCGGACATCACTTTGGACACCACAACCGGCGAGATCGTGATTGCCGATTTTACGCCTGCCCAAAGAATGCATGCTCCGGAAGGTTCCACCCACGTTAGTCTAACCTCAGGATTCCTGAATTTAGACTTCACTACGGGCGCCAAGGACCTGAGGCTTAGTCCAATTACAAACCTGCCTATTGATAACACCACGGCAACGGTAACCTTGACGCCTTCCGCTGTTCCAATTGGAGCCGGAGCGCAATGTTACTTTCTAAAAGTGGCATTTTATCAAGAAGTCAACGGTATCCAGTACCCATTAAACAACGGTGCATATAACGCCCTCCAGTTATTGGAAGTGTTATAACGCGATTACCAAAACGAAGCGGACCCCAAAAAGGTCCGCTTTTTTATTGGCCTTATTTTATATCTGTTTAAAAATAACTATTTCCTAAAAAACTACGCATGACCACACCGCTCCCCTCTTTAGTCAAAGAGGCGACCTAGCGTTAAGAAATAGTCCAGCGAACTATTTTAGTGATGGGGCGAGCCGGCGCGTCGGCAAGAGTTTGAACGAGGAGTCTGAATGAGGAATGAATTTACCGTAGTGAAACCAAGGTAAAGAAAGGGGAGTTTGTATTTTTTAATAAACAAACCTTAGTAATTCTAAGTTTATTGAAAAAGACAAGTTAATTATAAATACATAAATAATCATGTAAACTCACCATGCCGCTCCCCTCTTTAGCCAAAGAGGGGAATGAATTTACCGTAGTGGAACGAAGGTAAAGAAAGGGGAGTTTGAACAAACAACAGGGGAATGAATTTACCGCAGTGAAACGAAGGTAAAGAAAGGGGAGTTTGAACAAACAACAGGGGAATGAATTTACCGTAGTGGAACGAAGGTAAAGAAAGGGGAGTTTGAACAAACAACAGGGGAATGAATTTACCGCAGTGAAACGAAGGTAAAGAAAGGGGAGTTTGTTCTAACACAAATAGTTTTAGCACTACATATCCAAATATTATCTATTTTTAATAAATGTCCAAGCAAAGAATACATACCAAAAAAGAATTACAAGGCTACAGAAAAGAGTTGCGCAAAAAACTAACTCCTGCTGAAGCATTCTTATGAAAACAGTTAAAATTCAGGCAATTAGACAACAAACGATTTACAAAGCAACACAGCATCGGCTATTATATAGTTGATTTCTACTGTGCTTCTGAAAGATTAATTATTGAATTGGATGGTCAAGGGCATTTCACTCCGGAAGGTCAGGAATACGACAGGAAGCGAACCATATATTTAGAAAGTTTAGGGTATAAGGTAATAAGATTTGAAAATAAAATGGTATTTGATCATTTGCCATCTGTTATAAAGGAAATACGGGATTGTTTTTGTAAAGACTGAGATTGATGGTTTTCTGGATTATGTTAAGGTGCCTGGCTTGGGGTAGGTTCTGCAAACCCTCCGTCTATATCTCCTTCGTCGTTTTAGCCACCTCCCTTTGACTAAAGGGAGGAGCCACTGAGATAGAGTTTATGACATGCAGTTAGTTTACAAGATTAACACGTAATTTTAAGTTTACTGAAAAAGACAGGTTAATTATAAAATAACAAATAATCTTGGAAAATCACCATGCCGCTCCCCTCTTTAGCCAAAGAGGGGAATGAATTTACCGCAGTGAAACGAAGGTAAAGAAAGGGGAGTTTGAACAAACAACAGGGGAATGAATTTACCGTAGTGAAACGAAGGTAAAGAAAGGGGAGTTTGTATTTTTTAATAAACAAACCTTAGTAATTTTAAGTTTATTGAAAAAGACAATTTAATTATAAATTCGCAAATAATCATAAAAACTCACCATGCCGCTCCCCTCTTTAGCCAAAGAGGGGAATGAATTTACCGCAGTGAAACGAAGGTAAAGAAAGGGGAGTTTGTTCTAACACAAATAGTTTTAGCACTACATATCCAAATATTATCTATTTTTAATAAATGTCCAAGCAAAGAATACATACCAAAAAAGAATTACAAGGCTACAGAAAAGAGTTGCGCAAAAAACTAACTCCCGCAGAAGCATTCTTATGGACACAGTTAAAATCCAGGCAATTAGACAACAAACGATTTACAAAACAACACAGCATCGGCTATTATATTGTTGATTTTTATTGTGCTTCTGAAAGATTAATTATTGAATTGGATGGTCAAGGACATTTCACTCCGGAAGGTCAGGAATACGACAGGAAGCGAACCATATATTTAGAAAGTTTAGGGTATAAGGTAATACGATTTGAAAACAAAATGGTATTTGATCATTTGCCCTCTGTTATAAAGGAAATACGGGATTGTTTTTGTAAAGACTGAGATTGATGGTTTTCTGGATTATATTAAGGTGCCTGGCTTGGGGTAGGTTCTGCAAACCCTCCGTCTAAACCTCCCTTTGAGCAGGACACGCAAACCCTCCGTCTATATCTCCTATCGTCGATATAGCCACCTCCCTTTGACTAAATGGAGGAGCTACTGAGATAGAGTTTATGACATGCAGTTAGTTTACAAGATTAACACGTAATTTTAAGTTTACTGAAAAAGACAGGTTAATTATAAAATAACAAATAATCTTGGAAAATCACCATGCCGCTCCCCTCTTTGGCCAAAGAGGGGAATGAATTTACCGCAGTGGAACGAAGGTAAAGAAAGGGGAGTTTGAATAAACAACAGGGGAATGAATTTACCGTAGTGGAACGAAGGTAAAGAAAGGGGAGTTTGAACAAACAACAGGGGAATGAATTTACCGCAGTGAAACGAAGGTCAGAGTTTATCCAAAATTTTGTGTTTTTGAAAAATAATTTCAAAATTCATAGGTTAAATAATGATTTTTATAACCTGTTTGGGAAACAAATATACAATTGATTATAAATTTGTCCCCATTTAAAACGTG
>Ga0208015_1000302_pt1 | contig 30499 bp, 29 predicted proteins | sample 26BtaG_FD_184101 | JGI IMG/M metagenome (GOLD analysis project Ga0208015, IMG submission 184101) | Marine viral communities from Cariaco Basin, Caribbean Sea - 26B_WHOI_OMZ_CsCl (SPAdes) (version 2) | ecosystem: Environmental > Aquatic > Marine > Oceanic | place: Caribbean Sea: Cariaco Basin...
ATTTGATATTCCTCTGCAAGTTGTCGAATGCTATAGCCTTCTGCAAGCTTATTGAGGATCAGTTGTCGGTAGTCTTTTGAGTATGCCATATTATATACTGTAGCGGATTTATGTTTCTTTTACTATATTGCTAATATCACAACAAGCCGAGGTCTTTAAATCATTGGTACTCTGTAACTCTTTGCCATAGTAATTTTGCACGACGTCATGCATAACAATATCCTTATTGAATGTGCCATACAGTGAAAAATCTCAGTAAATCATCTTAAAATATACAACTACGTTAGTGATTTTATTAACCCAGTTGTCACTTATCGGTTATCAGTAGTTATCCACTTTGATATTAATATTGATGTAAGAATCTAGCCAGCCTGACGGCAAATGTACTAGATCTTTAGGCTCATCAATATCGTGCAAAGGGTCAAATAGTGCAAGTGTCCAGTCTAATGTCGCTATGCGCTGCTTGGTGACAGCAGCAACACTAGGCGTACTCCAAACAATGTCCGAAAACAGGCTGTCATCAACCTCTCTAAACCCTAACAACACATAACCACCATCAGTCGCTGGAATCATGACCGCATCGTGTTGATTTAGCTGCTGTACCGCTGTCTGAATACGTGCTGTCGTAAGACTAGGGCAATCCGTACCAACTAACACAACCTTGTCAAAATTTTGCAATACGCGCTGACTAGCTATCAACATACGCAAACCCAAATCACCGTCGGCCTGTGTAGACCAACGCAACGAGTCAGGCAAATCAAGCGCCTGCCAGCATGGATCTTTTGGTGCTGGACTCACACATAACTCAACGGAAAAGCCCGTATCAATAGCCTGCTCAATACTATGCAGTAATAGTTGCCTTGCCATACGTGCAGCGCCATCTACCCCTAGCGCTGGCTGCAAACGGGTTTTTGCCTTATTAGGCGCTGGATATTTTGCAAACAGAATGATGCAGGTATCTTGCTGTCTTGCAGATGAATCAGCTGTCACTATAACGGTCTCTCAATTAGTCAAATGCACGAGGACGAATTCTTTCCTCTGTTGTCTATCATGTTGATAAATCAAACAACTTCATTACTTATAATAACGTTGCTTTAAAACATTAGGCGATACGCCGCGCCAATAATCAAAGCGCAAATGCCACATCAAGAAAATAGTCCGCCATGTACCATGCTGCTGCCAACGCCGCGCTGAGGTCTTGACTTTACTCTTTAAACAAGCTGGTCGAGCAATTTTCTTTAGCCGTTTACATAGTTCGATATCTTCCATCAGTGGTTGATCAGGATAGCCACCAATCTGCTCAAACACGGACTTTTTGATAAATATTGCTTGATCACCAGTGGCTATACTGACTAGACGTGAGCGCTGGTTTATCATTAACCCGACCATGCTTAACAATGGATTATGGCTGTCTAAACGGACATCAAAACGTCCCCAATCGTAATGAGCTACTGCCTGCTGAACGTTATCTATCGCGTAAGCTGGCAGCTCGGTATCAGCATGTAAAAATAGCAACACGTCACCTGTTGCCAACATAGCACCCGCATTCATCTGCTGAGCACGTCCTACGGTAGATTCGATAACATGCCAATCAATAACTGATTGAGCAATCTCTGTACTTGTGAGCATCTCTTTGGCGACAGTAACTGAACCATCCACTGAACCACCATCGACCAATATCACTTGCTGCGGTGCTGGGGCGAGACGGACAATATGAGCCATAAGCTCAGGCAAGTTATCCGCTTCATTTAATAATGGAACAATAATTGATAGGTTCAATGGATATACCGTCACATGAATCAGCAAGTAAGATTAAAAACTGGCTTATTTTTTATTCAAATTCCAGTTGTAATCGGTATAGCTTATTTTTATCTTGCCTTGTTTGAGATCTGCTGTCTGAGCTTTACTCAATCCTAATGACGAGCTATAACGACCCAAAAACCCTGCTAAATCTTTTGTGCCACGCCAGTTGGTTCCAAAGTCTTCTTTATACCATTTAAAAATTGGTGACACTCTTAGCGTATCGCCTTTGAGACTGTTGCGGCTACTGTCTGCTAAAAACTTAGACGTTGCCTGCTCTAATTGACTGTCTAAACGCTTGCCGGTAAAGGCATCATCTTGCAATGCAGGGCAACCAATACTGGCACAATTGACCGCAAAATGAATTCTCGGATCGTTGTAACGTTTAGAACCACGAATCAGGTTGTGCTCGATATCATCAAGTGATCGCGTTTTACCGAGTACCGAAACAAACTCTTGCTTCCATGGTGAGCCAAACAGTCCGCCAATATCTTTGATAGATTTGACGTTTGGATATTTCGTCAATACCAAATCTACCGTACCAGCGTTATAAACGTTGATTAAAAATGCCAACTGCTCATTTTTACTCCAACGATTGAACTCTGATTGAGATACCTTGCTTGTCGCTTCCAGATAGCTTGTCAGCTTACTTTTATCTGCTTTCATGCCAGCATAATTGACCACTGAAGCTTTGCCAGCGTTGGTCATAGTTACATGCTTATTTAATAAGCTATCCCAGCTCTGATGGTTAAAGTCAGCATGAGCAGCCACGCTTGCTAATAAAATAGTCGTAGCCATCACTGGTTGGGCGAAAAACGTCTTCGCTGAAAAGTTAAATACTGACATAGGACTTACTCCGTTTATACTGATTGTTTTTTATCTAAATTTTTACGTATGCTAAAAGCACCTATGTTTAAAGTGCTTAGGCTTAAAGCATCTATGTTTAAAGTGCTTATATTAAAATCACTTACATTAGAACGGCTAAGGCGTGTCTACTAGCACTGGCTCTACGGACTCTTCTTCTAACGCGCCGCCACAACTACTGCCCTGTCCTGCTGTACAGCCATAGCAGTGGTCAGCAATAGCAATATCATCACCAGACGGGTTTTGCGTTAACAAATCACTTAGGTGTCGCCGTGACTTGTTTGGGACAGGAATCTCTAACTGCTGATTGAAATCACAATCAAACAGCTCACCCAACCAGTTGACACTAATGGTCGAACGGCACATGACCTCGGTCAAATTAGCAGCCATATAATTAGCTTTGAGCAAATCCATATACGGGTGGAACTGGTCTTTTGCCAATAGCACCGCCCCAAAACGCTGAATCGGCATATTTGTTAGGGCAAATAGATGATTAAACTCGATATCAAAGTGCGCTTTTAACTCACGCTTATAATCTGCTTCAAGCTGCTGCTGATTGGGCGGCAGCGTCGCGCCTTGTGGATTGAAGACCAAGTTTAATGTCAAATCTGAATCAGGCTTGCCATACCCCAACTGACTGAGCTTCTGCAATCCCAATATACTGTCGTCAAACGCACCTTTGCCGCGCTGTTTATCGACATTTTCTAAAGAATAACAAGGCAAAGATGCCACCACTTCCACTTGGTTGTCTGCCAAAAACTGCGCCATATCCTCATAACCCTCTTCCATCAGAATGGTCAGGTTACAGCGGTCTATTACTTTGACACCTAATGCCCGAGCGGCCTTGACCAAATACTTAAAATCCTCATGCATTTCAGGCGCACCGCCCGTCAAATCAAGTGTATCGATGTTTTGTGCTTGCAATACTTCTGGTATCAGCTCAACCAATTCACGCGACATCATCTCGGTACGATAAGGGCTGGCAGCCACATGACAATGTACGCAGGACATATTGCATAAGTAGCCCATATTAACTTGCAATATGGTCAGTTGACGACGTTTTATCGCTGGAAAATCCGTATGCTCAAGTAGCTCTATAGTTGATTTCATGGTGGTCTAAAATCCTGTTAGCAGTACAACTAAAAAAGGATAGCAACGTAAAATTAAAGATTAGAAAACACAGATAGCGCATTGCTTTTACTGTTTATTTTTAATATTTACAACGTAAAACCTGATTGCTTACTTTACGGTTTATCTAATCAATCATACCTGATTATGAATACGCATTGATGACTAATCAGATGGATTTTATGGTTTATTCCAAATGAGCATTAACCCTTATCCGCCTCTATGAAGCGCTTATCAATATACTTTTTGAGATGCCATACCCAGCGACCTTGTAGATTTATATTGCCCCAACTACCAATGGCATATTTATCGCCGCACGATAGCAGGTATAGCGTGCGTGACTTTGGCTGATAGCTCTTCATTACGCTATCTTTCAGATAGGCCATTAAATTATCAGCTTCGACAGCACCGCCATGTACTGAGTGAACCCCTGAGTGCGCCACGTATTTATCGACTCGTGTTGCCACATCACCGACGGCAAAGACATTGAAATGAGAAACACTTTGCTGCTTATTGTTTACCGCGACAAACCCATCGCCTTCGGTTTTCAAATCCGTAGAAGCCGTCCATGCCGACCCTATGACGCCAGTCGCAGCGATGACAGCATTGATGGGCAATGATTTATGCGTGGTCAATAATTCTCCATCGCGATAATCGGTCGCTCTTTCTCGAATTATCGTAATGCCATGACGATCTAGCTGCTTAATAACCCGTTGTCGAAAGCCTGAATTAAACCCTGACAAGAGATTCTCACCGCATACTAACGTCACCTGATGATTACGACTGATATTCCGTAGCGCAACTTGGGCTGCCATGACTAATTCTATTGCCGCAGCGCCTGCCCCAATAATAGCCAATTGGTACTTTTTAGATGACTTGGCATCTTTTAGAATCCGCTGCCATTGAATGATAAATGTTGATAACGGTCGTATGGCAATCATGTCATTCTTAGCATCACTATTGCTTCTGTGATTATTGTGATCGTATAGCCAACGCATATCTGTATCTGCACCCGTATTTAGAGACAAGACATCGTAGTCAAAATTCTTTAGCTCATCGCCAGTCGTAACCACCTTGTTTGATGCAGAGTTTACTTGTACAAGCGACTGCTGAATAAAGCGCACACCTGCTCGTACACAAAGCGATTTGATATCGATACTGATATCATGCAGCTGATAATGCCCTGCCATCCAACCCGGTAACATGCCAGAATAGATGGTTTTCGGTTGCTCACTAATTAAGTGAATGTCTGCCTCTGTCGTATCGGTGTCCTTTAAACGCGCTGCGCTAAGTCGGCGCAACATACCAATGTGAGCGTGACCTGCGCCTGCCAATAGTAATGTCTTTTTCGATGAAAATTTTGTCATAGATGATTTTATCAAGGCGATTGGTTACTGTTAGTGTTTGATAGAATGTTGATTGATATAAATGACTTTAAAAACTCATTTAAAAGTATCATATAAATAAGACCAGTCTGTTGCGGGCAAACAGTAAGAGCGTAAATGGCTTATATGTGGCTTATACAGATTCAGCAATAGTCACTGCGTCAACCGTTATTAGTAAAATGAGATTTTGTATAACTGAATTAAAATCATAAAATAAGGTGAAATTATTTATCATCGCCCAGTACAATAGGACACTATAAGAGCCGCATGATAAATTGTGCTGCTTGACTCATTGTTTGAGAAACATCGTCAAAACCGTTAATGAAAATTATAAGTAATCAAGGAACATTACATGAGTACCAACACCGATACCAGTAACGATCACATTTTGTCTTCTGACAATATTCACTACTTGCATCATGACTTTTTTGAACCAAGTAGCAAAGACGTCGACATTAGCGCGACTTTGCTGATTGTGCACGGCATGGCAGAGCACAGCGGTCGCTATAGCGATTTTGCACAGTTTTTGGCAGATAATGGTATCGCTGTGGCGACTTATGACCACTTGGGTCATGGACAGACTATCAAGACTGAGGCCGATCTTGGGTTTTTCGGTGAAGAGCATCCGGTTCAGTCGTTACTAAAAGACGTGATTGTGATGGCCGATAGCCTAAAAGACCGTCATCCAGACGTTCCACATTTTGTGATGGGTCACTCGATGGGCTCATTTATCGTGCGTAATGTACTTAAGCATCATGCGCATAATTTCACAGGCGCCATCCTAATGGGTTCCGCAGACGCCAACCCACTGGCCAAAGTTTTGTTACCCATTAATAAGCTACTGACCAGAGTCGCACCAAGACAACCGAATACAGTTTTTGCCAATGTGATGAATAAAGTTCTCAACAGTCAATTATCAGATCGTGACTCATCTTCACGGTTTGCTTGGCTCAGTGCAAACAAAGCAAATATTGAAGCCTATGAAGCAGATCCTAAGACTGGTTTTGACTTTACCAATAACGGTTTTATGACATTGTTTACGCTCATGGATACTGGACTGAATAAAAATTGGGCTACCACCATTGCCAAAAACTTTCCGATGCTGTTTATCAGCGGTGAAGATGATCCGATTGGTGAAATGGGCCGCGGTATACGTAGGGTTGTCACGCGTCTGGACAAGCGTAATTTCAGTCATGTCGATATTCAGCTGTATCCTAATATGCGCCATGAAGTGCTGCACGAAAAGGATAAACAGACCGTTTATCAAGATATTTTAGAGTGGATAGAGACCAATACGACAGACGATTAAATCATGATAAATGAGTTGTTTTTAGGTGATATCTGAAAACGACTCATTCAACATTGCCATAATAAGACCTTCAACGTGTTTGCTAAAAGCGGTCAAATTAGCGACAATACGGCAAGCAAGTTTTTGGACCGAGCCATACCTTGAATTTTCTTTAGGCTGGGTCATATCAGTCTTTACCATAACATTAAGATCATCCTCCCTTTCATTCATTTTAGGAATTTTTATGTCATTACAACAAACCATCGAACAAGCTTTTGAAAACCGCAACGAATACAGCCCAGCCAATATGCCACAAGACGTGCGTGATGCTATCAATCAAGTACTTGAGCAACTAGATAACGGTAGCCTGCGCGTAGCAGAAAAGAAAGATGGCGAATGGGTTGTCAACCAGTGGGCCAAAAAAGCCGTACTATTATCTTTCCGTCTAAACGACAACTACGTCCAAGCCGCTGGCGAACACGTACAGTTCTATGACAAAGTACCGACTAAATTTGCTAACTGGACCGAAGCACAGTTTAAAGAAGCAGGCGTACGCGTTGTACCACCAGCTGTCGCGCGTAGAGGTTCATTCATCGCAGCAGGCGCAGTATTGATGCCGTCATATGTCAACATCGGTGCATATGTCGATCAAGGCGCAATGGTTGATACATGGGCAACTGTTGGTTCATGTGCTCAAATCGGTAAAAACGTGCATCTTTCAGGCGGCGTTGGTATCGGTGGCGTATTAGAACCATTGCAAGCAAATCCTACTATCATCGAAGACAACTGCTTCATCGGTGCACGCTCTGAAATCGTTGAAGGCGTTATCGTTGAAGAAGGCGCGGTCATCTCTATGGGTGTCTATATCGGTCAATCAACGCGCATCTATGATCGCGAGACTGGCGAGATTCATCGTGGCCGTGTACCAGCAGGTTCTGTTGTCGTACCAGGTAGCTTACCGTCAGAAGATGGCACGCACAGCTTGTACGCTGCTATCATCGTGAAAAAAGTTGATGCGCAAACTCGTGCAAAAACATCAGTAAATGAGCTATTACGCCTAGCTTAAATATTTGGCACGTACCACTATTTATTGAATAATATTGTTTTATATGAAGATGCTGGAGGATGACTCCAGCATCTTTTTTGCAGCTTAATATAACGCGTTACGTTATAATCCTCTTTTAGTTTGGCTTTATACAAACACAAAATCATTCGTACCATCCCTTGCCTTTTTATTACGATTGATAAGCGCTTCATCGCCTTATCGACCTTTAACTGTATTTGAAATATTATGAGTGAATCATCATTACGCACCGCCGCTATCCCTGTCACTGATCCTGAAGCAGGGTTACGTCTGACTGAGATTTTTTATTCTTTACAAGGTGAGGCGATCACCTCAGGCTTGCCGACGATATTTGTACGTCTAACGGGCTGCCCGCTGCGCTGCGTCTATTGTGATACCGAATATGCTTTTACTGGCGGCGAACGTCAATCATTAGAAACAATCATAGAAACCATCAAAGGTTATCCGTGCAAGCGTATCTGTCTGACGGGCGGTGAGCCGCTAGCACAGCCAAATGCCATTGAATTGATGAAACGTTTGCTGAGCGACGGGTATGAGATATCCCTTGAGACCGCAGGCGCACTCACGGTAGAAAATGTGCCAGCAGCAGTCAGTAAGGTGATGGATCTCAAAACGCCAAGCTCAGGCGAAGTCGATAAAAATCTATGGTCAAACCTCGACTATCTCACTCAGCATGACCAAATCAAGTTTGTCATTATGAATCGTACAGATTACGACTGGGCAAAAGCTAAATTGACCGAGTATAAGCTAAACGAATTGGTCGGTACGGTATGGTTCTCTCCGATGTTTAATGTCGCAGATGATGTCGATGAACAGCTCAGCCCTGAAGTACCTGTATTGGCGCGCGAGCTAGCAGAATGGATGTTGGCTGATGCCTTGCCAGTTCGCTTTCAGCTGCAATTGCACAAAATCATTTGGGCAGATGCCAAAGGCAAGTAACTATCAGCAAGTAACAAACAGAAAGTGTGAACACGTTGAGTGCCATGGATAAGGTAGCGGTATGATCAAACTCATTTTATTGGGCTTGCTAGCAGGTGCGTTTTTTAGCTCGACATTTATCTTAAATGAGCTTATGAGTAGCGCAGGTGGACATTGGTTTTGGTCAGCGAGTCTACGCTATGTCTTTATGCTGTTAATTATTACCGTCATTATTGCGATACAACATGGCTTTGGTCGTATTAAAGCACTAATGAGAATTTTTCTACAGCATTGGGGCTTTTGGTGCATTACTGGCAGTATCGGGTTTGGACTGTTTTACACTGGTATTTGCTATGCCGCAGATCATGTTGCGGGATGGATAGTAGCAGCTACCTTTATGTTTACCGTCGTCACCAGTTTGCTTGTACTATTGGCATTTGGTCAACGTTTTGATAAAAAATTCATCGTATATGCTGTCATTGTCTTTATCGGTGTAGCACTCGTCAATATCAGTGAAGGTCTGCATGCTGCCTCTATAACTGACGCTGTTCCAATGTCTGACATGCTGCTTTACGGTGCGCTACCTGCTCTTGTCGCTGCTTTTAGCTACCCAATTGGCAACCAGCTGGTTTGGCAGGCTTCTCATAATGCCCGCCAGCGCAGTATTGAATCACAGAAGGCAGCAGAGTTGAACGCTCAACGAGCTAGCACTAGTGTTGGTATTGGTATTGATATTAACGATCAGAGTGAACCGCTCATATCCGAAGCTTATGATTTGCCAACTACGACATATGATGCTACCGATATTGATAGCGTACTTCGAAGTGACAACACTGCGGCAACCTCATCCCTACAAAACTTAATTGATCGCATTCCTTCTATCGAAACCACGCTACTGCAAAATGCCTTTAACAAAGTGTGGCTAATGACTCTCGGGTGTTTGCCATTTTGGCTGTTTTTGGGCATTATAGTGCGCCCCGACCAGCCCCACCCCTCACAAATAATCAATACGTTGCTCGTTGCTCTATTAGCAGGCGTGGCAGCGACCACTATATTTTTGTATGCGCGCGAGCAAGCTGTTACTTCAAGCGAGGTTGCAGGCGTTGACTCAACCCAAGCCAGTGAAGTTATCTTTGCTTTGATTGGGGGTATATTATTGTTAGATAACGCCATACCTTCGGCGATGGGACTGATCGGTATAGGGCTTATTATTGTAGGGCTGATATTCTTTGCAAAAGATGGCTAAATGGCGCTATAACACTACGCCTATTTCGTCAAATTTATGTATTGAATAACCGCCTAAAAAACACCTATCACTTTGATGATCTCGATTTGGCAATATAACCATGGGTAATGCTTTGATTTTTCCTGATATTCTATTATATTTATTGGACATGGTTGGCATTATTGCGTGCGCAATTGCAGGGACTTTGCTTGCGCAGCATAAAGGTTTTGATATCGCTGGGTGTATTCTGGTAGCGATGGTCAATGCCATCGGCGGTGGTACATTACGTGATATGGCTCTAGACCGCCATCCTCTATTTTGGATGACCGACCTTAATTACGTGATTGTTATCACCGTAACCTCCCTTATCTTACAAGTATTTTTTCACCTTTATCATAAGATTGATAATGCGTTAAAGCTCTTTGATGCCATTGGGTTAGCCGCTTTTAGTGTCATTGGTTTTAAGGTGGCCTTAACCCTAGACATGTCTCCCCTCATTGCTATTATGATGGGTGTTTGGACCGCCATCATTGGTGGTTTGCTACGTGATATCATCTGTAATGAGATTCCGCTGGTGCTACAGCGTGAGATTTATATTACTGCCAGTATCGCAGGGTCTGTGACTTATTTATGCTTACAGTATTTTGGGGTGGGCGCCAGTCTCAACGAATTTATTATGCTGTTTGTCATCTTTGCAGTACGTATGCTCGCGCTCAGATTCGACTGGCACTTGCCTTCTATTCGGCTCGTGGACTGATTGATTGAGCAAGACTCTGCGTAGATAGCCTTTGTTTAACTGACAATAATTGAAAATAGTGAGAACTGCCCATGTTGGCTATCGTATTGGATCCTACCGTACTGATCACTACTTTTGACCCGCGCTCTTTGATATATTTCTTTGATATGATTGGCATCATCGCCTGTAGCGTCTCGGGCACAATACTTGCCAAGCACAAAAACTTCGACGTCTTCGGCTGTCTGCTCGTGTCTATCGTTACTGCTATCGGCGGCGGCACGGTACGTGATGTCATTCTGGATCGCCATCCGTTATTTTGGATGGTAGATATGAGCTATCTGACCCTTATTACGATTTCATCCTTATCAATGCAGATATTTTTTCATCCAAACTCCAGAAGAGTGGATAAGTTCCTCAAACTTTCCGACACCATTGGCTTGTCAGCATTTACGCTGATCGGTATCAAAGTCGCTGATAGTATGGGCGCCAATGTGCCTGTAGCGCTATTATTAGGTGTGATTACTATCGTGGTTGGTGGCATCATTCGCGATATGATTTGCAATGAGATTCCATTGGTACTACAGCAAGAGATTTATATCACGGCAGCGTTGACCGGTGGGGTTCTGTACTTTGCTCTAAAGAATTTAGGCGTGACAGATTGGGTAGCTGACATCTCTACGATGAGTACGATTTTTACTTTGCGGATGCTAGCTATTCGTTACGATTGGCAGTTCCCCACATTAGAGTGGAAATACTGATACTAGGGCGTGTCTTCATTTCAAAAATACAAACGCGCCCATCTCTGAGCGCGTTTAGTATTATCGGTTTGACATTGTCGCTTTACCCTTGCTCTACCACAGCCAAGTCTTTGACCATCAGCTGTAAGCTTTGTTTGCCATTCCATTCATTGATGTCTAGCTGAAATAACAAATGGACTTGCTTAGCACGGTAATCCCAAGCGTCATTATCGAAGTTAAAGCAAATAGCCTCTATCGGATATTGAACGTCTGGATAGCGCAGCGATAACTTAAGATGTTTGTCTTTTAAAATCTTAAAGCTTAGTACCTCAAACACCCCGTCAAATATCGGTGGCGCAAATCCATGACCCCAGATACTGGCATCGGCTAAATGCTCGGCAAACCATAAGCTAAAGTCGCTCGCTTGCAAAGGTCCATCGGTGAATTTTTGCTCTGCAAATACTTCATCATCCATCTGAGCCATCACTTCATTAAAAGCGGTGACAAATGCCTCAAAGTTACGGCGTTTGAGGGTCAAGCCTGCTGCCATCGCATGCCCGCCGAAATGACTGATTAAGTCTGGATAACGCTCAGCAACTTGTTCAATCGCATCACGAATATGTACGCCAGCGATAGAACGTGCAGAGCCTTTGATAGCGCTATCTTCATCCGTTTGTTCAGTGTCTGCTGGTGCAAAAACGATACTGGGTAAGTAATGGCTTTCTTTTAGGCGGCCAGCAACAATGCCGATGACCCCTTGATGCCAGTCATCTTGGTATAGAATAATACTACGCGCACCTGAATTGCTGGCTTTAGAAGTAGAGACAGCTTGAGTAATTGTGTCATCGTTACTCGCATTGTTGTCGCTATCACCACTCACACTTTCATCGCTATTAGCTTCAGAGGCCAGTGCTTGTACGATACTATCAGCTTGCGCACGCATCTCGCCCTCTACATGACGACGCGTACGATTCAGCTGTTCAAGCTCTTGTGCCAAACGTTGTGCGGTGCTCCAGTCTTCAGTTAATAAGCATTCGATACCGATGCGCATATTATCCATACGCCCAGCTGCATTGATACGTGGGCCTAATACAAAACCAAAATCTTGCGCATGGAGCTGCTTGGGATCACGGCCCGCTTGCTCAAGCAATGCCAATATTCCCATACAGCAGCGGCCTTGACGAATAGCTGATAATCCGTGATGTACCAAAATGCGGTTGTTTTTATCCAGTACCCCAACATCTGCAATCGTCCCAAGTGCGACCAAATCCAAATATTGGCTAACCTGTACCGTAGACTTGCCAGCTTCGCGGCGCAGCTTTGCTAAGCGTCCGAGCACATAAAACGCGACTCCAACTCCGACCAGTGCTTTACTGGCAAAGTCACAACCTAGCTGATTGGGATTGACTACCGCTTCGGCAGGTGGCGTCTCTTTGGTCGTGAGATGGTGGTCTGTGATAATCACCGTAATACCATCAGCTTGGGCACGCGCCACCCCTTCATGACTTGAGATACCATTATCAACCGTTACTATCATATCTGGCTGAAAAGTCTCAATACCTAACTCGACGATCTCTGGCGTCAGGCCATAACCGTACTTAAAACGATCTGGTACTAGGAAATCAACGACCGCACCCATCTTTGTGAGCGCGCGCATCATTAAGGCTGTACTGGTGGCACCGTCACAGTCAAAGTCACCAACGATCAAGATACGCTGACGCTCATCAATCGCCAAGTCCAATAAGCGCACGGCTTCTGTGACACCGTGCAGTGCCTCAGCAGACAATAGACCTGATAGGCTAGTCTCCAGCTCATCAGGCGCAGTGATACCTCGCCCTGCATACAGACGGGCAAGCGTGAATGATTGAGCGGCAAATGGTTGCAGCGCGGCGGGCAACTCGTCGATGCGAGTGCTGGTATAACGGGGGGTTAAATTTAGCATGAGGGTATTCTACTGGCTTTAGTAGAGGGTCACAATGACAATTTATACTACCTGTGTATATCATTGGGCATTGTGCAACCTAATGAATAATGCCTGTAAACTAGCAATAATTGAGACTGCCATTTTTATAGCTCATGTAAATCACCTTCGTTTAATCACTTACAAAAAAGGTGCACAGTGTGAGTAATTTCATTCATTTTGCTACAAAGCAATGATTGTAAGCCACGCATAAATCCATAAAATAGTAAGCAACTGAAGGATTTGTTATCTATTGAACTTTTTATCATTTATATTTTAATTATTTATAAGGACACTTTATGAAAACCACGCCACTTGCTGAAAAACTTCCAAATACTATCGACCCTAACCTAGACCTTGATAAAGTCAAAAAAGAATGTCAAGGAATGGTAAAAAGACGCGCTAGAGTTTCTGCTGGTGTAGCGGTTGTGCCAGTGCCATTTTTTGATGTAGCAGTTGACGCGGGCATGTTGACGCAGTTGATTCCAGAGATTAGTGAGCGTTTTGGTCTCATTGAAGACCGTCAATCAGCCATTAACTTGGAATCTCGCGAAGTGCATTGGAGCGCAGTAAAAGACCGTACGGTAGATTTCGCTGGGCTAATGGCAACACGTGGTATCGTCAAAAAAACTATCCAAGGTTTCGGTGGTCGTATCGCTGCCAAACAAGTTACTAAGTTTATCCCACTTGGTGGTCAACTGGTTGCTGCAACTATGGGCTATACCATTTTTAAGAAAATTGCCAATGACCATATCAATGAATGCTATAAATTGGCAAAAGATATTCAGCAAAAAGAACACGGCAAAAACGTATAAATAAGCTGAATAGCTTGGTCTATATTAAGCCAGTTAAGTGATTACTTAGCTGGCTTTTTTGTGGTTTATACATATAGGTTATAGAGTTCTAAAATAACATGCGCTTGTGGTTAATGATGTCATTACTAGGTTTTACTGATAATATACAGCTTTATTTATGACAGACACCTTAAAGGACTAACTTATGAAAAAAATCTTGGCTTCAACGATTATGCTAGCGACTTTTGCCTTGGCGGGATGTACCACAACAGGTGCTACAAACAATGGTACAGGTACAGCAATCGGTACTGCAAATGAGATCGGCATGAATGTTTTTAGAGCTGCGATCGACAACCAATGCCGTAGCCAAATTGAAAAACAAAACGCGTGGCGTGTTGCAAGCGTCGCCATGACAGAAGCACAGCAAGAATCTGTTAAAACCAATGTTTGTGGCTGCGTCAGTGAGCAAGCACCGCAGCAAGTGACGATTGTTGAACTGGGCAACGCCGCGATTGACTCTCAGTACCGTACTCAGTTAGTCGCACAAGTCGTCGCCAAATCTCTACAGAGCTGCTATACAAGCTTTGTTCAATAGAACAATCAAATAACTGGTTAGAATAAAAAATAATAAAAAGGGTGCGTTATACATAACGCACCCTTTTTATTGCTAATAGATTAGTTCAGTTCTTAGCCTAAAATTTATTTGTGTCAGCTGGTTGAGACGTTATAGAAGCAGTAAAAGGTAACGATTGGCTACGACGGAAATACTTCGAGGTGCTATCAATAATTTTATCTACTTCCTTAATTAAATCATTAATCACATCATCATAAATACCATGATATAGCTCTTTTTCAAATGCTGTAAATGGGTGCTTGCGCGAAGCTGAACCCACCTCAGTGACACCGTCTTTACTATAAAAAATATCTACGCGACCATCACTATTCAACACACAATTTAATAGTCCGCCTTCAATCTCCATCTCTACGCGTTCTGGCATAAAAATATAGTCATCTACATTGATAAGCTTTTTCTCTACTTCTCGTTTAAAAAATGATTTGATATCAAACATAGGTACATCCCTAACTTTATAATTATAAGATACGTGAGCATGCCGAGCACTGTGACTGTTACCCAGTATTCATCTGTGTGATTAACGGGTCATGCTTTACTCAGTTATCCTATAAGATAGCGTTAGATTATTTAAGGTGCGATATGTAAAACTGCGTTTGATGTTGGTAAAAATGTGCGATTGATTTTGACTGGGATATAGACCCAACAAAACAGAACCAGAAAAATATACCCAACAAAAAAAGCTACCAATAAGCAACTTCCTTTTTTATTATTGAACTGCATTAACTGACTTAATTAAACCCAGCCCTTTTCACGAAATGATTTGAGTACTTCTACAAATACTGCCATCTCATCAGGTCTGCCAAGTGTTAAGCGATTAAAGCCAGTGATTGGCGCAAACTCACGCCCGACCGCAATACCATGTTCGCGCATTCTATCGATATAGATTTGCACATCGCCTTGTATCTCATGAAATATAAAGCTCGCTTGTGATGGCAAATAGCGCAAACCAAGCTCATCTAATGTTTGCTCAACCAGCTGACGCGATTGATTGGCTGTACGTAAGCTCAATGCTAGAAATGCTTCATCATCAAGCGTCGCTAACGCAGCTACAGCACCTGACAAATTGGTATTATCAATCGAGATAAATGCTTCTAATCTAGCAATCGTTTGCGGGCTAGCAACTGCATAGCCGACACGCATGCCAGCGAGTGCACATAGTTTTGAGAAAGTACGCACCACAACGATATTTTCTGAGTACTCCTCTCGTATCCATGCGACACCACTCTCAAAACTTGGATCAGTCACATACTCTGAATAAGCTTCATCTAATAAAAAGTAATAGTTACTTGGTGCATGCCCTACCCATTCTTTGAGCTTTACTGTGTCAGTAATAGTCGACGTTGGATTATTTGGATTGCACAGATAAAACAAGCTAATACCGTCAAAGTCATCAGCGACTTTTTGCATGCTTTGCAAGTCAAAGGCATAATTTTCAGTGGTCAGCGGTACTTTTACCACAGGCACATCGATGGATGTCGCGTATAACTCAGCATAGGCAAAGGTTGGATGCGGCACGATAACTTGGAACTTCTTGCCTTCTACCAAAGCTTGATTTTGTAGCATTTGGACGGCAGTACGAATATTTTCACTAGAGCCACTGCCTAGAGAAATTTGACTCTCTGTCACATCATTTATCTCAGCAACTTTGGTAATCAGCGCCGCACGTTGGTCATCGGGATAACGAAAACCGATGTCTAGAGAGTCGATAACCGCTTGTTTGGCAGCATCTGACATGCCGAGTGAGTTTTCGTTAGAGTTTAATTCTATTAAGTTATTGGTAAGCACAGTGAATAATACGCCTAGATTATGTCCATTCCAAAAATTTAGTCTGTGTTGATAATGTGAGCTATAAAAACAGTAAGCCTAGCCTACCAAGAACATTACACGTACTCGGCTTATTAGCTTGTGCCTTAAATTTTTGAAATATTATATGGATGGTGAGGTTTATGCGGATATGGTAAGTGGCAATGCGGTGTATTACAAGTATTCTGCACATTCCGATATTGAATAACCCATAAAAAGGCGAGGTACTCAAAAAGCACCCCACCTTCGATATTACTTAGCCTCTTTTTAGCTTCAATATTCGACCTACGCTATCAGATTAAATGTGCTTTTAACTCCAGCACTTTATCACGCGTTTTTGCTGCTTCTTCAAACTTCAAATCACGCGACATTTGCTGCATTTGCTTCTCTAGACGTTTGATTTCTTTGGCAAGCAAATCAGGACTACGCAAGATATTGATATCGACATCTGGTAAGTTACTCTTAACTGGGATAGCTTGATTGTCATTGGCATCCAAGCTTTCACCAGTATCAATCTTGTCCGTGATACTACGACGAGCCCCTTTTGGCGTGATGTTATGCTCAAGGTTAAAGGCAATCTGCTTATCACGGCGGCGATCCGTCTCGTCTATCGCCTTTTGCATACTTGGCGTAATGCGATCAGCATAGAGAATGGCTTTACCATTCAAGTGACGCGCTGCACGACCAATGGTCTGAATAAGCGAACGCTCTGAACGCAAGAAGCCTTCTTTATCAGCATCAAATATCGCTACCAGTGATACCTCAGGCATATCCAAGCCTTCACGTAATAAGTTGATACCGACCAGCACATCATGCACGCCAGTACGGAGCTCATGGATAATCTGCATACGCTCGACAGTATCGATGTCCGAATGTAGATAGGCAACCTTTACATCATACTCTTTGAGGTAACTGGTCAAATCTTCTGACATACGCTTAGTCAACGTGGTAATCAATACGCGCTCGTCCTTTTCACGGCGTTTGGTAATCTCTGATAGCACATCATCAACTTGCGTCAAGACAGGACGTATCTCAATCTCAGGGTCAATCAGACCTGTAGGACGGACGACCTGCTCAACAACTTGCTCGCTATGCTCGAGCTCATACAATGCTGGCGTGGCACTCACATAAATGGTTTTGGGCTTGATACGCTCCCACTCTTCAAACTTCATCGGGCGGTTGTTCATCGCGCTTGGTAGACGGAAACCATAATTGACCAAGTTTTCTTTGCGTGATCTATCGCCTTTATACATCGCGCCAATCTGCGAAACCGTCACATGTGATTCATCAAGGAACAACAAGGCATCTTCTGGAATATAATCAAACAATGTCGGCGGCGCTTCCCCTGATGGACGACCAGAGAGATGCTGTGAGTAGTTTTCGATACCGTTACAGTAACCAAGCTGCTGAATCATCTCCAAGTCATACTGAGTACGCTCTTTGAGACGCTGTGCTTCAATCAGTTTGTTGTTATCACGGAAGTATTCCAAACGCGGCTCTAGCTCAGCACGAATCGTGTGGCTAGCAGCTTCTAACTTATTTCGCGGCGTCACGTAGTGCGACTTTGGATAAATGGTAATACGTGGCACACTGCGTACCGTCTTACCCGTTAAAGGATCAAACCACGTAATCTTCTCAACTTCGTTATCGAATAGATGCACACGTACGGCTAGCTGCTCAGACTCAGCAGGATAGATATCTAACAGCTCTCCACGCAAGCGATACGTACCACGGCCAAAATCTAGCTCGTTACGTGTGTACTGCATCTCAACCAAACGCTTGATGGTTGCCGTACGGTCGATGTTATCGCCCACAACGACATGCAAGAGCATTTTTAGATAGCTTTCTGGATCACCCAGACCATAAATGCACGATACCGAAGCGACGATAATCGCATCACGACGCTCTAACAAGGCACGCGTGGCTGACAGGCGCATCTGATCGATATGATCGTTGATGGCGCTGTCTTTTTCGATAAAGGTATCACTCGCTGCGACATACGCTTCTGGCTGATAATAATCATAATAGCTGACAAAATATTCGACCGCATTATTAGGAAAAAACGATTTGAACTCACCATATAGCTGAGCCGCTAACGTTTTGTTGTGCGCCATGATAATGGTCGGACGCTGAGTTTCAGCGATGACCTTCGCCATGGTATAGGTCTTACCAGAGCCAGTCACACCTAGTAGCAACTGCTCGTCCATGTCCGAATTGATACCGTTAACTAGCTTTTTGATGGCTTGCGGCTGGTCGCCTGCTGGCTCAAAGTCAGTAACCATCTCAAAGGCACGACTTGATATTTGCGTCCCTGACGCATTAACGCCACTAATTTCAGCTTCGCCTTGGAGCTGAGTGGCCAATTGATTTAACTGACGCGATGAGCGCGGTTCAGGCATTCGCATAATGGCTTTCTTCTTCTTAAGGTTTATAACAATATGGGGTCTGATCAGCGGTTTTTAAAGGAGAACAGAGAGTCTCATCATATATTCACAACGCTATCGCACTATCCAAAATATGAGTGTGTAAATGTAATTTTTATAAAAAGTTAAGGTTTAATAGTAGCGGACAAAACTGACATCGTTATAAAAAACGCACACAGTATTCGATAAATTTACAAAGATTTTCATGGTTAACAAACTCGTTACACGACCACCTAACAAAGCCTAACACTCAAGGGTTCCAACACTGAGTTAAGCTGCTATTATCGTTCTTGAATTAACAAGTTGATGACTTCTAAGTATTAGTGATCAGTACTAATGAATTGATAGCTGTACAGCAATTCTTATCATTAGTTTTAACTTGATTGTCATCGAATAGAAGACCAATAAAAATACATTGAACTTTCATTCAATATAATAATTTTAAATAAATGACGGAGTAAAATATGAGAGAACGTTACGCAAGTGGTATTTCAGACGAAACTGCGAAAAAAATGATTGATTTGTTAAACGCTAACCTAGCAAACGTTATTGATTTGACCTTAGATGGCAAACAGTGTCATTGGAATCTACAAGGCACTGGTTTTATCGGTGTGCATCAATTACTAGATGAGACATCAGATCGTATCCTCGAAGTATCAGATACTATCGCAGAGCGTATTGTAATCCTAGGTGGTCAACCGAATGGTTTGGCAAGTCGCGTAGTCAAAGAGTCTATTCTAGATGACTACCCAACCGATATCACTGAAGTAGATCAGCATGTTCGTGAACTAACTAGCCGTTATAAAAAGGTCGCAGAGACATTGCGTGAAGCGATTGCTACTGCTGGCGACGCAGGTGATGAAGACACCGCTGACTTATTTACAGAAGCTAGCCGTATCATCGATAAAGATGCATGGTTCATCGGTGCAAATGCACCAAAGAAATAATAGCATTCAATTTGACTAGTCACTAAGCACTAGAGTTATAAAAAAGCCGTCATAGTTGACGGCTTTTTTGTGCTTTGGGTTCTGAATTTAGAAAGCGTACTTAAAAGCATTCAATAGAATTCCTCTATCGCATACTTAATCTATTAAACCTTTGAATTAAATATTCTCTAAACTTAGTAGCTCAGCGTTAGGTTCTGACAGCGTCAAGATAGCCTCTTGAAAGACTGGGTTACCTCTAAATAAATTTTCAATCTCTTCAAACTTCTGAGCGATATGCTCTTCTTTTTGATTGCCGGCGATATCTACTGCCGCCACCATAAATATCTTTTTTGGGCCAACCCACTCTAAGTGCAGATAGGACACACTATCGATATCTGGATGATTCAACAGCTCGTTTAAAACATATTCGTGCATACGGTCAGTGACTCTATGTCCGACTAAGAAATCTCGATTACGACTGATTAAAAATATGGCGACGACACCTAGTAGTAGACCGACGATGATAGACCCTAACGCATCCCAATACGGTTCGCCCGTATAAGCATGCATACCCATAGCAGCAGCGGCAATCACCAAACCGATGACCGCTGCTAAATCTTCAAAGAATACACCGCGCAACGTTGGGTTAGACGTATCTACAACATAGCCAAGTGCACTGATATCGAGCGCTTCACCATGCTTTTTGCTTTGTCTGTAAGCCTGAATCAATGAGATTCCTTCGAGCACAAACGCCACTGCCAATACGATAAAGCCAATCGTATAGTTAGCTTCAGACTCAGTAGCGTTCCATTCTTTGATACCGGTATAGATAGAGACAATCGAACCTGCCGTAAATACACCAAAAGCCGCAATCATCGACCAAACATAAGACTCTTTGCCGTAGCCTAACGGATGGCTTTTATCAGCAGGTTTGATGGATTTTTTTTCTGCGACGATGAGCAATGTGCCATTGCCAGCATCTGCCCATGAGTGAGCTGCTTCTGCAATCATGGAGGCTGAGCCTGTCATAAAGGCGGCAACAGTTTTTGCGATAGCGATAACCAGATTGGCTCCGACCGCAATTAACACAGTGATAAGTGAGCCTGAATGCTCGTCGTTGGTTTCAGGGCTTTGATTAAGGGTATGTTTTAATTCAGGGTCATTTGGAATTTTAGTATTGCCCGCCCCACGCGCGCGAGGTGTTTGCGCCTTAGGAGAGGCTGGTAGATGGCGCTGGGGATTAGCAATAGATGGCTTTAGACTCATGCTAGACTCACTGAAATAACGTATTTATATAGAATTTTTGCCGTAGATAGATGGCTTGAAATATATATCAGCTTAAAGTAAGCGCTCTACAATATCAGTGTCTTTTTAGTGAGTCGTTGTATGAATTATTAATTCAATAAAACTAGATAACTTTATACAATTTTAGATAGCTTTGAATAACTTTAGATAGCTTTGAATAACTTAGGCTACTTTTCTACCTCGGCATTTTCTTCGTTCTCGCCAAACTGCTTGTTAATCTCTTCAAAGTCACAACTAGGACGATGTGAGCTTTCCATACGCAGTTTCTTTCGTTCTTTAGCCGCATCGGCACGGCACTGCTGCATCTTGTTTTTGATATCGAGTGGCGGTGCGGATGTCGGTTTACCATTGTCATCGATAGCCACCATCGTAAAGTAACAACTATTGGTATGACGAACAGTACGACCACGCACATCTTCTGCTTCGACGCGGATACCTACTTCCATTGAGGTGTTACCAACATAATTGACACTGGCTGCAAAAGTAACCAGCTCGCCCACATATATCGGCTCACGGAACATCACCTGATCGACAGACAGTGTCACCACATAGTTACCACTATAGCGACTGGCACAAGCATAAGCGACCTGATCAAGCATCTTGAGCAAATCCCCACCATGCACATTGCCAATGAAATTCGCCATATCAGGCGTCATCAGTACTGACATGTATAGCTCATGATTTAATGGGGCTTTTTTAGCAGTGGAGCTGGTATTGTATTGCGGCATAATATTCCTTAATGGGTTAACACTTATTTATTATGTCTACCATTTATACAGCAGGTCGCCGTATAGCACAAACAGACCTCTGTCATTAGACAGTCTAAATTGTGTAAATTAGGGCTATTTAAACAGCGTTAGGGCGTGTCTTCAATTCAATCGATAGTCATCTAAATGGGTTAAAAATGAGGACACGCCCTAGATAAGCCAAAATAATAAGCTTTAGGCCAACCAATGAAAGCGATACGCAAGCCATGCCACTATCGCACTCACTGAACCGGTCAAAATACCACCCCATACAAAGTCAACCAACGCTGTATCTAGCGTAAAGCCCTTATACAGTGCCAAATTGGTAAAGTCATATGTCCCGTAAGCCATCAAGCCAATCAGACCACCAAGCAAGAAGATATGACCAACGGATGCGCCAGCTTTGATTTGCGGATACAGTACCAAAATACAAAGCGCCAATATATAAAACATATAAAACACGCCAGCGGCTATCATATTTGGCTCATCGGCCAATAGATGTCCGATACGCGACTCATAAAAGGCGCCTTTCATGGTCGTCAGCCAGACAGCATCGACACCCAAAAAGATAACCACAGCAGCGAGATAAATAAAAACGTAACCCATGATATTACCTCTTATAAAATGAATAGAAACGGATAAAAGTTATAGTGTTAGTCTTGGTTGGATAAAGTCTAAAAATGCCAAAATACGCGAAGATACGGCACTGTTTTTGTAATATACCGCCTGTATGGCTTCACGGTTGTTTGGTCTGACTATCGCCTCAGGCAATACTTCAACCAATCGTCCAGATTTCAAATCTTCACCAATCATAAAATGTGACAATAAAGCAATACCTTGATGATTCAAACATAGCTGACGTAAGGTCTCGCCGCTACTGGCTGTCATGTGAAAATTGAGCTTCACTGGTGTTCTTAACGGCCAGCTATTTAGTTTTGACGCATCGTTAAAGCCAATTAATTTATGAGTGCTCAAATCATCAACATTCAAATCATCAATATGAGTAACCTCATTATGCTGGTGTAAGTATTCAGGACTGGCTACTAGCCGCAGCTTACTTTTACCTAATAAACGTGCATGCAGATTTGAGTCTTTTAAGTCGCCAATTCTGATAGCCAGATCCGTCTTGTGCTCAAGCAAGTCGATGATGTTGTCATGTGATGTCAAATCAAGCGTGATATGCGGATACTGCTGCACAAACTCACCAACCAATGGCGTTAGTTGATGAAAGACGAACGGGCTCGCGGCGTCAATCCGTAAATGCCCACTCGGCGCTTGTTTTAACAGCTTAATCGCTTCTTCACCGGTATATAACGTATTTAAACTCTCACGCGCATATCTAATAAAGACATGCCCTTCCTCCGTCAGCTCCAAGCGCCGTGTCGTTCTATTTAATAGCGTGCATTGCAGCGTGTCTTCGAGTCTGGACACCGCACGAGATACTTTGGCTACTTGCTGATTCAATAAGTTGGCAGCGCCAGTAAAGCTGCCCGTGTCTACTACCGTCAAAAATATCTCTATGTCTTCTGTTTTAGCATGTCCCATCATCATGATTACCTTTACAAAATTGACAAAGGTATTTTGTCATTTGTGCTGTTTTTTGCAAACTATAAATCCGTCAAACTATGCGCATCATTTAATTATTAGGATGTCGTTATGCCACTCGCTTTATGGGCGCTTACTCTAAGCGCATTTGCAATTGGGACAACCGAATTTGTCATCGTTGGATTGGTACCAACTATTGCCGCCGATCTGGGCGTGAGCTTACCTTCAGCAGGGTTACTCGTCAGCCTATATGCCGTCGGTGTCGCTATCGGTGCCCCTATACTTACCGCACTCACTGGCCGCTGGAACCGAAAAATAGTACTGATGAGCCTAATGGGTCTGTTTGTCCTGGGCAACTTGCTGGCTTGGCAAGCACCCAGTTATGAAACCTTGATACTTGCCCGTATCTTGACCGGTCTGGCGCATGGTGTGTTTTTCTCTATTGGTTCCATGATTGCTACCAGCCTTGTCAGTAAAGAAAAAGAAGCCAGCGCAATTGCCATTATGTTTACTGGGCTTACCGTGGCGCTCGTCACTGGCGTACCCCTTGGCACATGGATTGGACAGCATTTCGGTTGGCGCGCTACGTTTTTGGTCGTCTCAGTACTGGGTTTAATTGCTTTAATTGGTAGCGCCATATTGGTACCAAAAAACCTAAAAAAATCTATCCCTGCAACGTTCAAAGAGCAATTACAAGTCATTGTAAAACCACAATTACTACTGGTTTATCTAATGACTATTCTTGGCTATGGCGGTACGTTTACGGCATTTACCTACCTAGCACCTATCTTAGAGCAGCAGACCAAATTTGCACCATCAGCCATCGGTCTCATCATGCTCGTATATGGCGTGTCCGTTGCGATCGGTAATATCTGGGGCGGAAAACTTGCAGATAAACGCGGCCCTATTAGTGCGCTTAGCATTATATTCAGCGCCTTAAGTGTCATTCTTTTACTGTTCACCTTTACTATGCAGTCCAAGATTGCCGCAGTGCTAACTATTCTGGTATGGGGTGCTTTCGCCTTTGGTAACGTACCAGGCCTACAAATCTACGTAGTCAAACAAGCTGAAAAATATACGCCAAATGCCGTCGATGTTGCCTCTGGATTGAATATTGCTGCATTTAATATCGGTATTGCACTAGGCTCCATCATCGGTGGTAGCGTGGTTGAAAATATGTCACTGCAAGACACGGCTTGGATCGGTGCTATCATCTCTTTAATGGCACTGGCGGTAACACGCTATTCAGGTCTGCGTGATAAGCGTGCCCTGCAAGCATCATAGAACCATTCAAGGTATAACCTTTCAATGTACAACCTCTCAACATGTGGGTCTCATACTGTAAATGCAGTATAAGACCCTATGAATGTTATGAACAAACCATATCTATATCACCTGACTTATACTGACGCGGTGTCTGACATATCTTCTTCACTAAAGGCGGTCTCATCGTTCGAAACTGTTTTATGATTTAAGACAGCAGATGGCAGATCAGAAAAATGCAGCATATCAATATTATTAGGCTTCACCGCAGTAACTTGCACCACACCGATCGTGCGCTCCAAAAAACCACCTTCGCAATAGCAAAAGTAAAACTCCCATAGGCGGATAAAGGCATCGTCATAGCCAAGCGCTTGAATCTCTGCACGCTGCGCCATAAATGCAGCACGCCAGTCACGCAGCGTGTACGCATAATCGAAGCCATAATCATGCAATTGTTTGACGACCATATCGGTTTGTTCAGTAAATTGGGTCGTCAGCTCTTGGTTTGAGAGCAGACAACCACCTGGGAAAATATGCGTTTGGATAAAATCGACTGAATCGATATAGTCTTGATAATTCTGATCGTTAAAGGTGATGGCCTGTAATACCATAAGACCTGTTGGCTTGAGTAAGCTATTACACTTAGCAAAGAAAGTCGGTAAGTACTCATGCCCCACCGCTTCAATCATCTCGATACTGACTAACTTGTCATATTGACCTGTCAGCTCGCGGTAGTCTTGTTTGAGCAGTGTGATTTTGTCAGACAGACCTGCTGCCTCGACTCGTCGCTGTGCTTCATCATACTGGGCATCAGAGATAGTCGTGGTGGTCACATGGCAGCCGTAATGCTTGGCTGCAAAGATAGCAAAGCCACCCCACCCTGTACCGATTTCGATCACATTATCATCAGCACTAAGCTGTAAACGTTGACATATAAGCGACAGTTTATGCTGCTGAGCATCGCTAAGCGTCACGTCAGGTGTAGGATAAACTGCTGATGAGTACATCATCGTATCGTCCAAAAACCGTTCATACATGTCATTGCCCAAATCATAATGCGCTAGGATATTGGATTTAGAGCCAGATTTGTCATTGCTACGTAGCTGATGCTTCGCTTTTTCAAATGCTTTACTAATACCTGCAAAACGATTCTCTAGTTTATTGAGCACTGCTAAGTTACGAGCCGCCAAACGAATCAAACCTGTTAGATCATCCGTATCCCACTCACCATCGATATAACTGTCTGCTAGCGCGATAGAGCCGCCAAGTAATAGCTGACGATAAACAGCGCTATCATGAATCTGTAACGTCACATGTAGTGAATGGCGACCAACCGCTGAACTACTAGCGTCATTAATAGCTACTTTGCCAAAGCTGCGTAGCTTAGGTTCCTGCTCATCGAATGTCTCAATCAGCGTGAGGCTACCAAACTGAACGTGCTGTAGCGCACGAAAGATAAGCTTTCTAGCTAAGTGATTCACACTATTGCTGACTGGCTGTAGTACAGCACTTTCATTAACTACTTTGCTCACACGAGCAGTTAATTTTTCTAGTTTTGTGACTGGTGCTCGATCGGTCGGTCGTGCTGGCATCGTGTATTTATCCTTGTTTAAATGCTTTATTTTTTAGTGGTTCATTTTTAGTATTACATTGACGAGATTTTTGGACTGTTGATATTTAAAAATTGCTGGAACTATAAGACATCTTTTGCGCTCGATACTGCTAGCCGCTTTTCTGTTGACTGTCGGCCAATTTTTCATCGTAGTTGATATACGGCACTTTTTTAATCGCATAGAGCTTAAACGCGTGCCAATAAATACGGGTTAATGATGTTATATTCATCAGAGGGTTTTTTCGCAAGCTATGACGAACGGCATCTTCTGTCATTGGCACCCCTGATATCTTTATGCCAGTTTTTAGCACTTCACCGCGCTCATCACTGATATTGATAGCGATACGCACTTGTAATCCAGTATTAGATTGCTCATCCGTTTTAGTAGGTTTTACCGTAACTTGCCAGCGGTACAGCTGATCGATAGGGTTAAAAGGTGATACGTGAAAGTCCTTGTCATGACAAAAATCAGTATCCTCTCCTTCTAACAAAAACCCGTAGTAATGGCGCTTGTCCCATGGCGTATTAGACACTTCAGCCAATAGATGAGTTGGCGTTTGCTGCGCATCAAACCCTAAGTAAAAATTAACTGGGCTAAAGTACATGCCCGCATTACGGCAGATAAGCAGTCCCAACATATCGCCTTCAGGCGCGCTCCCCGCATATTTCTCGAATGCTCGGCTTAGGCGTTTTTCTAGTGCTTGAACAGACTGTCCATTACTATCAGGTTTTCTATCATCGCTTAGGCTATTATTACTCTGTAGATCAATATGCTGTAGATAGTCATCCGGACAGAAACGTTGTAGCGCCTTTTTCTTTGCTGAAAATAGAGGTAGACCTTTTGCTAGTAGCTTTTTTGGTAACACTGTGCGTAATGGTAATTTTTCTAAAAACTTACTCTCATCAAATGCTGCCGTGTTAATTTCAGGAAGTTCCTTTCCTCTCGCAAGCGCACTAATATTGACGCCCCAATAGCGATAAGGGTAAACGAATTTATTCACACTAGGTAGCAGCCGACTGTGCCATGTCGTGCCCTCAAGCAATTGATGCGGTAAAGCAGTGGTATCATAAGAAGACTCATGACTTGGCATAGCATTGGTATCTTGAGCGGACATGGTCATAAATAGTCTCTTGTGTAACGGCGTACTTTTTATATGGCAAATCTTTCAAAACACTTAGAATACATAACAGAATTAATCGTCATATTATTTGGTTTTACGGCGACCGAATAAGCCACGTTTCTTATATTGGCTCGTATCAGTAGTTTCATTCTGCAAACGATCAGCATACTCAACCAGCTCCTGGTTGGTTGTCGCTATGGTGATTTCGCGCTTATTCAACCTACGTAACTTGGTATCCGCTTTTATAGGTAAGTCTTTATAACGAAACGGCGTATGTGCGCTATCAGCGTCAGGTAAATGGGCTGGGTCAACCTCGTCTTTTATATCAATATCAAGACCGAGCGCCTGACAGACACGTAGGCCACTGCGTACGCCATCTTCATGAAAGCCATTAAACCAATAAGCCCCGCAGAAATGTGTGTGCGAACCGTTACCAGAGATACTCGACCATTTAGTCTGCGCCTCAATCATCGCAAGATCGAACACTGGATGACTGTAATCGATGCTCTTAATTATCTGCTTATCATCGACGCTTTTGTTGTCTACAGCTGGATTTAATGTGACCAAATAATTGTGTTTTTTGGTCAAGCGTTGCAGGATATTCATGTGATAAGTCAGCACTGGCTTTGCAGGTATCTGTGCGTTTCCAGCCGCTTGCTCATCCTTAGCATTACCTGAAGTTGTTTCATCTATTAAGTAATTCCAGCTTGCCCATGCCAGTGGTTTCTTAGGTAAAACACTGGTATCGGTGTGCAGTACAGCCGTGTTTTTGGTAAAGCGGAAATGACCTAATACTTCAGATTCATCGGTGCTGGCATCCTTTAAAATCTTTAGCGCAGTATCTGCATGACAAGCAAAAACAACTTCATCGAATACAAGATTTTCGCTACGGTTGTTAGCATTACCTTTATCCTGCACTGTCAAAGCACTCTTCACCGTCAAAGTCACTTGCTCATCATCACGAACTACAGATTGTACTGGGCTATTGACTCGTATCTTGCCACCCGCTTTGATAAAGCGCGGAATCAGTTTATTGACGTACTGCTTTGAGCCGCCTTTTATCGTAAACCACTGCGGACGATTGACCACATCGAGCAAACCGTGGTTGTCAAAGAATTGTGCAAAAAACACCAGTGGAAATTCTTGTACTTCGTCTAGACTGGTTGACCAAATGGCCGAGACCATTGGCAGTAGATAATTATCAGTAAATAGCTGACCATATTTCTTTTGTGCTAAATAACCGCCGAGCGTTTGTTCTGCAAAGCTACTGACATCTTGTCCTTGATAGCGTGCGCTGTCGTAATCTTGGCGTAGTTGTTTGATATGCTTGTTAAACTGTAAGATATCTTTGATAAATTGCCAGAATTTTGGATTAAGTACATTTTTACGTTGTGACAATAAAGTATTGAGCGTATGACCATTGTATTCAAAATGACGTGCAGTATTTTTGACAGAAAAGCTCATATCCGTTGCCTGAAACGGCACCTGCAACTCATGAAGCAAACGAAAGAAGTTCGGGTATGTACGCTCGTTAAAAACAATAAACCCTGTATCTATCGCACTACTCTCTACATTGCTGCTCTTTGCTTTTTTACCGTCTTGTAGTGCCACATCAATCGTATTTACATGCCCGCCGATATAATCATTGGCTTCAAATACCGTCACATCATGTTGCGTACCTAGATAATGAGCGCATGTCAGTCCTGACACACCTGAGCCGATGATAGCAATACGTTTTGGGGTAGTCTGATGGTCAGAATCTGTTGTAGCATCGGTAGCAATCTTTTGGTTACTTGCACGCTTGAAACGAGTAAACGGCATAAAAGCATTCCCTTCTGTATTTTTCTGTCGATATGATGGCTGAGAGTTCTACTGATAGTAGATTATTTTTTATTAAGTTTTTCACTAACTTGCTGCCAGACCAAATCAGGCAACGTGCCCAATGCTTTTAAAGGCATGGTTAGTTTTTTTGGGAATTCAATCACCTCATGCCCACTTTCGATACCGTCGCGTATGGCTTGACTAGCCTGCGCTGGCGTCTGAATAAACGGCATCGGAAAGTCATTCTGTTTGGTCATCGGTGTTTCGACAAAACCAGGTACGACTAAGCTGACTGACACATCATGCGGAGCAAGGCTAATCTGTAGTGTCTTCATTAGATAATGGATAGCAGCTTTTGAGCTACCATAGGCTTCAGCGCGCGCAAAAGGCACATAAGCAGATGCTGAACCGATACCGACCAAGCGACCTTTTGAAGCGATTAGCTTTGGCAGCACTCCTTCGATCGCATGAGACAACGTTCCCATATTGACTGACATGACTTTCATAAACACACTGCTATCAAAGTTCGGCATATCTAAGTACTCGCACATGCCAGCGCCGCAAATAGCTAGATCGACATTGTCGATTTTTTCAAAAGCTTCGATGACCTTTTCTCGATCCATTAAGTCTAAATCAATCGTTTCTGCGCCTAACGCCTTAAGCTCTGCCAACGCTTCATTGTCACGGCCGACCGCATATACATAATGATCTGCTAGCAGATAGTCTTTTGCCAACTGCTTACCAATGCCTGACGTCGCCCCAGTAATGAGAATATGTAATTTTTCAGTAGAATCTGTCATCGTAAATATCCTTTTTGAGTATTCTTATCTTTTTAAGTATTTTCATAATATGGAATTAGTGCATTTGAACTGATTGCTTAATGAAAATTTAGATTTTTGATAACAGCTAGCTATTATTGTTATTCTTCGCAGCTATCATTGGTCGCATTTCATTAATCTATAGGCCATTTTATTTAACAAATCTAAATAATTATAGTGGTCGGCTACAGGTTTATTGTTGTGTCTTCGCAATCATATGGGCTTAAGCTTAATCTCAGCGTGTTATTTGTCATTTCCACAAGTACCCTGCTATCACAAGCAACAACACAATATTCTGTTACTAGCGTCATAAGACAGCTCAATATCAGCATGCTACAATGCAAAAATTAGCAATCGCGTCGTTTGCCGAAGCATCATCTATAATCGAATGAGCGCCGTATCACGGTAAGATGACGCTATCTTTTCTTAAACTATCTGACATCTTGTCCTGATAGCAATGAAAACGTTATATAATTAATATCAGATTTTCACCAACCCCACCCTCATATAAAAAAGGATCTCTCATGAGCGAGTTGCAACTGTCTGACCGCGTCAACAACATC
>Ga0208015_1000304_pt1 | contig 30341 bp, 42 predicted proteins | sample 26BtaG_FD_184101 | JGI IMG/M metagenome (GOLD analysis project Ga0208015, IMG submission 184101) | Marine viral communities from Cariaco Basin, Caribbean Sea - 26B_WHOI_OMZ_CsCl (SPAdes) (version 2) | ecosystem: Environmental > Aquatic > Marine > Oceanic | place: Caribbean Sea: Cariaco Basin...
ATCCAAATCATGTCTTTTAGCGATGAAAAGACTGGATATCCAACACAGAAAAACGAAAATTTAATCACTAGAATAATAAAATCTGCAACAAACGAGGGCGATCTTGTTTTAGATTTTTTCTGTGGCAGTGGTTCTACTCTTGCGGTAGCCGAAAAACTTAATCGCCGTTGGGTTGGGTGCGATATTGGCAAATTGGCAATATACACAACACAAAAACGACTGCTGGAAATTGATCAGAGCAAAGATTTAAGAAATCCAAAAAAGAAATATAACAAACCGGCAAAATCTTTTTCCGTCGTTACTTCCGGGCTTTATGATCTCGGAAAGATTTTTGCTCTTAAAAAAGATGAATACACTCAATTTGTGAAAGATTTGTTTGAAATTGAAGAAACAAAAACGACAAAAATTGGCGGGGTTGAGATTGACGGAAAGAAACGGGCTTTAAAAATAACTTTGGAGGAAACCAATGATAAAAAATAACGGATGTTGTGATTTAGAGTGGGCTAAGAAACTAAAAGAGTTAGGGGTTAAGCAAGAGAGTTTGTGGTGGTGGGAACATCATATTTTTAATGGTAGAGAACATCGAAAACCAGACAATGTCATTTTACGTTTAGAAAAAGATACCAAAACTTGTGATGGCAAGAGAGTAGAATTTAAAAGTGATGTTTACCAAAAATCTTATTACTCTGCTTTTACTATAAGTGAGTTAGGGGAAATGTTACCCTATAGAATTGAGAATGACAAAAGACGATGGGGTTATATTAGATGCGAACGAGTTTGGAGTGGGGAAAAATGGAGCATTAGTTATCGCCTACCAACAACCCAATTTTTTGTAGGTGAAAATATACTCGATTATACCTTTGCAAATGCTATGGCTAAAATGCTTTGCTGGCTAATTGAACAAGGGAGGGTAGAGGTATGAGAGAGATTAAGTTTAGAATTATACACCGAGGAATGGTTTATCATTGGGGATATATAAATGGCGGTTTTGCTAGTATCCCCTCATCATATTCGATGAACCTAGAATTAGCCAAAGAACTATCCTGCCAATACACCGGTCTCAAAGACAAGAATGGGAAGGAGATAAATGAGAATAAAATTTGAAATATATTCAAGTCTATTGAAAGAAGTTACCGATTTATCTAATACTATTTCAAAAACTATGCAAGAGTTTACTCATAATAATACCGAAGTTATGATAGGTTGGAAAATAGGAACAGTTACAGTTACCTTACCAAAAAACACTACAGGAAGAGAGCTAAAGAACAAGTTAGAAGAGATGTTTAGAAGTAAAGTAACTGATAAAAAACTATGGTTGAAGGAGGTGGCTTATGCGAAAAAATAAGTCATATTCCGCAGTAATTCACGCTGTTAGTCATTCTGTAAGTGGCGTTGTTAGTCGAGAAAACAACCCAAAACGACCAACCGATTAGGCTATAAGCCAAAAGGTATCGGAGGGTTAAAGTATCGCTGTAAATCGTCCAGTTAGTAATGCCGTTAGTCGTGTTGTAAGACGGAAAAATGGTAACTGTAACTGTATAATAATTAAGAAAAGAATGAGGTGGAGGTGAAGTGATGAGAGACTGGAGAATTTGGGCTTGGCTATCTGTCGCTGTTATTATATATAGTATGGCTTCTTGAACCAATTCACAAGAGCGAATGGATTAAAGAATTTTTAGATTTAGGCCGAAAGTTAAAGACACCAGTCTTTATGAAAAACAATCTCAAGCCAATCTGGAAAGGGAAATTAAGACAAGAGTTTCCGAGCAAAGGATTCTGGATGAAAGCAAAATGTGTAGATAGGTAACAAAAAACCCTGCTCGCCAAAGCAGGGTCTAAAAATACTACTTCTTGTATCACCCAATTTAATCTTAATACAAGAGGTGGTATTTGTCAAGTCGAGACTATCAATATCGGGAAATTATAATTCCGCTCAAGAACAAGCCTCTTGGGAAGGTTAAAAGTCTCAAGAAAAGAGCTTGTTTTCTCCTTTATCTCGCTGATTTCTCTTACCGACAAATTCATACACTTTTGAAAATCGACAAAAATACTGTAGCTTCTTATATAGCATACGGTTATGAAAAATATCCTGCCTTAAAAAAGCCTAAATATTAGGACAGTTTATATATAGTGAGGGGCTAAACAGATTGAAACGATTATAGGTGGCAACCGCTGCGCAGCGAACACCTGCCCTGAAAAGGATATCCTATGAATACACGCCAGCAAAAATACAAAAAGAATAGGCTAATGGGTATGACTCCGATAAATGCTGCAAGAGCAGCTGGCTATTCAGAGAACTATGCCAAACAAGCTTGCCGAATTGAAAGGTTAGTAAAAGTTAGTCTGGAGGATGAATTTGAAAGAGCTGGCCTTACAGATAAGGCCATTGTTGCTTATGGTTTAAAAGGCTTAGAGGCAAATAAATTACAATCTTGCAATCTCTATGTAGCAAAGGCAAAGGCAGAGTCAGTTGAAGGAGATAAGTTAATCCTAAACAAAAACTCAAATGATTTTATTGAAGTGGAAGATTGGACCGCCCGGCATAAGTTTTTTGAAACAATCTTAAAGCTAACCGGGAAATTAAAAGAGAAAGTTGAGCACAAGGTAGAACACAATCACTTTTTCAAAGAGATAATAGCAAAGCCAAAACTAGCCGAGAAGAACAGGATGGAAAACTATGCAAATCAAAATTAACGGGAAGATAATCTTAGGTATCGAGGAAATGCACTACCTCGCTATGCGCTGTATTTTTGAGAAAAGTAAAGTAAGCCTCGAACATCAGAAGATGCTTGAGGATAGTATAACTTGGTGGTCAAAGTTTCCTAACAAAGATAAAAGCACTACTTGGGAAGTGAAGAGAATAGTCAATGCTTTAATCGCTGATGAGAAAGGATGGTTTGACAGGAGTAAAATGCTCCAGATCCGAGAGAAGATAGATTGGCACAAGATGTATAAAGCCGGGTTGCCATTTGTTAATGTAGACGAGATGACTAGCTTTAGTAAGTCATAATGTGCACACGTAGCCTAGAGATAAGTTATCATAGGAAGCCTTGGAAGAAAGGTGTTTTGGCTATTGTGGCTATGAAGATTGTCAAGAAGCTAAGGTATTTTACACAGGTCAATCAGTATTTAATAACGCAATGCTTTTTAATGCGGTATGGGCTTGAACAGAAGAGAAGATGAACCTAACTAAAGAACAAACCCAGGAAATGAAGGAAAGAGTCGGCTTAGCCGAGAAGAACCTTGTCAACTTCCGCTATTACCTCTTGGTAAATGGTAAGGATGAGGTTGCCCCAGCTGATTATCACTATGATTGGTCAAGCATATTGCTCAATGAAGAAGGTAACTTTGCAGTAGAAGGCTACCGGGAAAGCGCCAAAGGGCAGATAGTTCTAAGGGCTTTTCCTCTTCATTGCCTAATGTTTCCCTCCACCGACAGAGATTATATCGTCTTAATTAAGGAAAATTCCACTCTAGCCTCTCAAAAGCTACTTGAGATCGAGGACGAATACTTAACTAACCCTGTGTTATGCTCTAACCTTGTAGAAGTAAAGCAGAAATCTAACAAGGTTTTCTCGGTAGATGTTAAGAATGCAGCCGGGGAGTTAATCAATGTCCGCATAGAAACCTATGGTAAAGGCTCGGCGATCCGAGGCCTGGCTAACATAGATCGACGGCCTAAGATATGCGTCATCGATGATCCTCAATCCCTGGAGGATTCCCGGAGTGAAACAATCCTCAAGAATGACTGGAGCTGGTTCCTTTCAGATGTAAAGTTCCTCGGCCAACATACCAAGATAGTCTTAATAGGTAATAATCTAGGCGAGAAATGTATTGTAGAAAGGGTATTTGCTAGCGCTGCTGAGCTAGGTTTCCACACAAGGAAAGTAGCCGTAATGAATAGCGCCGGACTGCCCTCTTGGCCTGAGAAGTTTCCAATGGAGTTCATCAACAAAGAAAGAGCTTCTTATCGTTCCCTAGGCCAAATGGATGTATGGATGAGAGAGAGAATGTGCGAGGCTGTTACTCCGGAGAACCGGGTATTTAACCTCGCTGACTTCGTTAGATTCTCCTACCTTTACCTGGATAAGATAACCCAAAATTGCAACTTCTTCTTAACTCTTGACGGAGCTTCGAGCAAAGAGCCTGGATCTTGCTATCGGGCAATAACTGTTAACGCTGTAACTGAGGATAACCGCTGGATTATATGCGATGTAACCTATGGCCGGTGGGGTTCAGATGTATGTATAGATGAGATATTCAAGGCAGTTATTAAGTGGATTCCCTACAATGGCCGACACAAGCGTATCCCCTTCGGCATAGAAAAGGGGTGGTTTAAGCAAATGCTTGAGCCTTTCATAATGAAAGAAATGCAGGCCCGGAATGTATTCTTCAATATTATCCCCATTGAGCACGCCAAGGCCGGCAATAAGCTAGATAGGGTTAAGATGTTAGCGCCGAGAGTAGCAGCTCATACAATTCTACTTCCGGAGAATGCCCCCTGGCTACCAGAGTTTGAGAATGAGATTGTAGGAGTTACTCAAGACGGGTTTAAGTCTTTATTCACTGATTTGTTGGATTCGTTGGCTATGCAAGGTCAGATTGCTACCCCGCCGGTAACAGGAAATGTAGATAGGCCGAAAGGGGCGATGCAAGAGGTTAGCGGGTATAGCCCTCTAACCGGGAAATACACAGGGCATAAGGCTCTTCAGTCGGGTGGCCTTCACGATCCGACGAGGCCGTGGCAATGATAGTCAAGAGGAAAGATGGGTGGCACGTGGTGAGTAAGAAGGGGAAGAACCTGGGCGGCCCTTATAAGAGCAAAGAGGCAGCGGAGAAAAGGCTTGGCCAGGTAGAATACTTTAAGAAGAAGGATAAAAGCCTTTTAAGGTATGATTAAAACGACAGGACTTACTAATATGGATTGCCTAATAGATGAAGTTATGAAACACGATGTTACAAAGGCTTCAAGGGATAAAGTTTTACTAGTAATAGAAGATTACCTTGAGGAATGCACTGAGTATTGGGTTGATGGAGTCCAGGCCGGGTATGCTCTGATATTCAATTTTAACGGGATCCGTAGCTTTGATGGCTACAAGATGATTAAGGGCTATACCTTAGCGGCCTACAGGATAGCTAAGGCTATGGTTGATAAGCATCCTGACGTGATGTTGGCCTTTACTGCGAATAATCACTCCGTAAGGAGATTAGGAGAAATGCTAGGGTTTAAAGAAACTTTAAGAATGGGTAATAAAATCAAAATGGAGAGGTCTTATGAATCTGCGCAGTAAAATCTTTAAATTCTTATTCGGGGAAGAAATCCTAAGGATGGCCGATGATTACCGGGAAGGTAAGGGTTTCGTTTGTTGTGAGCTTATCACGGCTTTGGTTCTATCTGCCGCTATCACTGCGGGAGCTACTACTTACACAGCTCACCGGGCAGAGAAAAAGGCAGCTCAGCGCCAATCAAGTTTGCTCCAATTTCAGGAGGAACAAGTAGTCAAGGCTGAAACGAAAGTGGCTGAGGCTGAGGCTCTAGCTGCTAAGAAGGCTACTGAAACGATAAAAAAGAGAAAGCGGTCAGCTACTCAGACAATATTTACTTCTCCTCTAGGTTTGCTTGATGAGTCTACTGTAGGGACAAAGTCTTTACTAGGAGGGGCGTAAGATGGCAGAAACACTAGCCCAAAGGCACATTAGGATATATGAAAGTATGAAGTCGGCTAGGGCTTCTCTTGAGTCCTACTGGCAAGATTTAGTCTATTATGCTCTACCCCGGAAGGCTTACATTACCAAAGAGAAGTATGAAGGTAGTAAGATCCCTACTGATATCTATGACTCTACAGCCATAGTCAGCCTAGCTTACTTCGCTGCTGGAATGCAAGCCTATATGTCTAGCCCCCAGACGAAGTGGTTCGCTCTCACCTTGCGTAACCAGAAACTCCTTGCCGGGAATAAAGAGGTTAGAGATTACCTCAAAGATAGTGAGGATGAGCTTTATCACCTGATAAATGGTTCTAATTTCTACCAGGAGGATGTAGAGAGCTATCTCAACCTTGGCTCTGTTGGCACTGATGTCCTGTATTCAGAGGAGGATATAAAGGGTGGGATGAGGTTTGATTCTGTCCCGATAGAGAATATTTGTATTGCTGCAGACGCCCAGGGCCGGGTGAACAAAGCTTATATGGAATACACCTTTGACTGCGAACAAGCTATAGGGAAATTTGGCAACGCTGTAGGACAGAAGGCTAAAGACTGTTATAACAAGAGTGATTTTAATACTAAATTTCGCTACATCTTCTGCGTATTTCCTAGGAACATTTACAACCCTACAAAGAAAGATGCTATCAATATGCCCTATGCGGCCCTATGGATAGATAGAGAAACTAAGACAGTAGTTAGAGAGAAGGGCTACCGGGAGTTTCCATTCCACGGATCCCGATTTGCCAAGTCCAAGCTCTCAGCTTACGGGGCTTCTCCGGAAATGAATGTCTTGCCGGACATTATGATGCTCAACCAGATAGAAAAGACTAACATTCTAGGCGCTCAGATGTCAATACTGCCTCCTCTGGAGATCCCTGATGAGGCATTTCTTAAACCCTACAACTTTAATCCTGGGGGTAAAAACCTCAAAGCCACGGGCTATCCTAATGAACACATTACCCCTGTTAATACCGGGGCCAATGTTCCTCTAGGGATAGATTACATCAAATACAAACAAGAAACTGTCCAGAAGGCTTTCTACAATGATCTATTCATCCTCTTCCAACAGATAGGGAAGATGACAGCCTTCGAGGTCAGTGTCCGCAACAATCAAAGGATGCAGTTGTTAGGTTCAGCTATAGGTAATGTTATGCGTGAGAAACTAAGCCCGGTAATAGAGAGAGGCTATTCCATCCTCGCCCGTAGTGGCAGATTACCTCCCTTACCTCCCTCTCTACGGGGCGAGGACTATGTAATTGAGTATATATCCCCGTTGGCTAGAGCGCAGAAGGCTTTGGAATTACAGAATTTTACACAGGCATTTGACATCATAGCTGGTATGGCTCAGGTTAACCCGGATGTATTGGACAAGATAGATTTTGATGAGGCTGTTGATTATGTTACTAAGCTTACTAACACTACCCCGAAGGTTATCCGGGATGATGCTGAGGTAGATGATATAAGGCAGAACCGGGCTGAAGGCCAGGCACTACTACAGCAGATGGAAATGATGAAACAGGGGACAGAGGCGGTAAAGGTTGGTAGTGAGGCTGACAAGAACCTGGCTACGGCAGAAACTGCGGGAGCTAAATAATGCTTGATTGGATAGATAAAAATAAGAAGCACGATAGAGAGCTGAAGAAGGCAATTAGTGAGAAACAGCAGCTATATCATAGGGTGTTTGATGGTGAAGACGGCCAGGCCGTGCTAGAGGATCTGAAAAGAAGGTGCTTTGTGAAAACAACTACCTACGATCCTGACGCTATGAAGATGGGGATAAATGAAGGCCGGAGAAGTATTTATGTGTATATAACAAATTTAATAGAAATGGAGTTGAAAGAAATGCTGGAGGACTTAACTAGATGAGAGTATATTTAGGCCCCGCTAGGTTTGTAGTTAATGCGAGTTTAGAGAGAATTAATTTCCATACAGCCTGGGTTCGCTTGTTCAATGGGGATTATGTTAAGCGCCACAAGAGGAGAGATTTCGTGGACTTTGATGCGGATAAGAGGGAAGAGTATAGGATAAAACCTATAATTAAGAGAGTCCACTTTTGGAATAGATTGGTTTCACTATTGAAGAGAATCTGGGCAACCCTTGTCCGACCGATCGGGCAACAGGGGTCCAAAGGAGAGATGAAAAATGCCAATTAGTTTAGAAGGATTACCACAGGAAGTTCTAGACAGTATCCCGCAAGAGGCGATGAATGACCCAAGTATGGTCGGCTACAATAACTTCGGAGATCTAATCAAGGGCCACAATGAACACGCTAAGAAGGCTGGTCAAGCCCCGGAGTGGACATCGGGTTTAGATGATGCACAGAAAACCTTGTTACAGACAAAAGGGTGGAAAACACCAGGTGATGTATTCAAGAGCTATTCTGACATCGAGAAATATATGGGCCACGATAAGATTGCGGCCCCCCGGAAGAATGCAGATGGTTCGTATGCAGAAGGGGAATTAGATAGAGTTTTAGCAGCTTTAGGAGTTCCAGCAGATGCAAAGGATTACCAGACTAGCAAAGAGTTTAAGCTGCCTGAAGGATTGAATTTGAGTGCTGAATGGGTGGAAGGGTTTAAGGCAGAGGCTAAGAAGGCCGGAATGCTACCTCATCAATTCGCATTCGTTATGGATAAGCTAGCGAATACCCTTAATACTGGAAAGCAGCAACAGGTAGAAGCTAAGGATAAGGCTAATGCTGATGCTTCTATGTCCCTGAAAGTTAAGTGGGGGGCTGCTTATGAGCAGAATCTAGCATTGGCTAATAAGGTTCTGAACACCTTTGGCGATAAAGCTAAGGGTTCTGAGTTAGCTGCTAAGTATGGCAATGACCCTCTTATCGTAGAAATTCTTGCAAAGATAGGTGAGAATTTAAGCGAAGAGGGGTTAGAGAAGGTAGGAATCTCCGGGAATTTACTTACACCTGATGCCGCTCAAATGGAGATTAATAAGGTTTTAGCGGATACAAAGCATCCTTATGTAGATGCAGGCCATCCAGAACACAATTATTGGGTTAAGAGGATGGAAGAGCTTTATAAGATGACTGGAGCCTAATCACCGCACCCTCGCTGGTGGACAAGGGTAAAATCCCCCACTAGCTAGGAGATTACGACACACGGATAACCTCCTTGCGGAGGCCCGGAAAGTTAAGAGCTTTCAAGGCCCGAAAGGATAACCTGGAGCTGATACATTTTATTGGTTTAACACAAGGAGGTTACAAATGGCGGTTGACAGTATTTTAATCAGACAGTATAGCGATAACATCAAATTACTTGTCCAGCAGAAGTATGTAAAACTCGCACCTACGGTATTCCAGAAACCCGATTGCCAAGGAGAGATGTCATTTCAGGAACAGTTGGCATCTTCCACAGCAAGGGAAAAACTCTCTCGCAACGAAGTAGTCGTTAATGACGATCCCAACTTTGATCGGAGAAAAATAGTCCCTCGTTACTTTTACAAAGCACCTTTGGTAGACAGTATGGATAAAGTCCAGATGGCTAAAGATCCTACCGCTCCTATTGTTATGAACAACGCTGGCGCTTTAGCAAGGGCTCAAGATGAAGTAATCGGAACAGCCTTCTCTGCTCTAGCTTACTATGGCAAAGCCGGGACTTCCTCTATCTCTCTCCCTTCAACACAGATTATCGTGCATAGCTCTGCAGGGATGAATATGGTTAAGATCCGGGAAGCCAAGAAAATCCTCGATGCTAATGAGGTCGAGGAAGATGATAGATACTTAGCTCTAAGCGCCGAGCAAGTCGAAGATCTATTGGCTATCTCCGAAGTTACTAGCGCTGATTACGCCCAGGTTAAAGCATTGGTAAATGGCCAGGTAGGCACACTTTGCGGTTTCTTGTTAAAGCAAAGTGAGAGGCTGGAAAAATCAAGCACCACAAGGTATTGCCACGCTTACCACAAAAATGGAATGGTTCTGGGAAAATGGATAGATATGAAAACATCCATTGACATACTCCCGGCCCGCCATTTCTCAGCTCAGATTTACGCAGGTCAATCTTACGGGGCAACTAGGTTAGAAGAGAAGAGAGTAGTTAGGGTAGAGTGCACAGAATAGTTTGGTTACATAGTTAAAGTAGGCGGGGTGGACACCCTGGAAAATAGAGGAGGTTACAAATGGCTGACGTATATGGCGTAAACAGAACGCTGAAAAGAACGGGGACAGTGAACACTATAGAGCCGGAGATAAACGGTGGGGTAGTTAAGTGGTTATACGAGAGCTACGAAGCTTCTGCCCTAGCTGCTGACTCTACCATAGTGCTTTTCGGGCAGGATTTACCTGCGGAAGCACGCATCGTAGATTGGGTAATAGATCACGATGCCCTTGACTGTCCGGGACTAACTTTTGGAACAAGCGATTCCAAAGCTTCATTGATGGCTGCCGCAGATGCCACTGCTGCTAACAAATTGAATATGACTGACGATGGCGTAGCTGCAGGTTTAGGTGTTGAGATTGTAGCCGGTTCAGGGCAGACTTTGGTTATTCATACCACTGGAGCAACTGCAGCAACTGGAACAATCAAGGTCGCAGTATCTTACGTTACGAAAGGATAGCATCTTAGGTAAATAGAAATTTACAGGAGGAGTAGGAATGCTCTGCTCCTCCTGTTTCTAAAAGGAGAATGCTATGAGTAGTAAAGTGGATATGATTAACGTTGCTCTGGTAGGCCTGAGGGCTGAGCCTATTGCTTTACCGATAGAGGGTAATGAAGTAGGCCGGAAGGTTCTGGTTGTATATGACCCTCTCCTGAGAGCATATCTTCGCTCTCATCCCTGGAGCTTTGCCAAGAAGGAAGCAGCTTTGTCAAGGGTTGATGTTACACCTGAGCTTGATGATTATGACTATGTTTTTACTCTCCCTCCAGATTTTGTAAAGCTGTTAAAGACAGATGTTGAGCCTGATTATAGCCACAAGATAAAAGGTAGGCGCATCTATTCTAACTCAACAACCCTGAGTATTGAATATATCTACTTCAATGAGGATCCTAACAGCTATGATGATTCCTTTGTAGAGGCTTTTGCAGCTAAACTCGCAGCTGAGTTGTGCTACTCAATCACAGGGGATAAGAAATTGGTAGAGATTAAGTGGGCTGAGTTTAAGGTGAAGAATGACCTAGCTAAGTCAGCGAATGGTCAAGAGCAGACTCTTGATGAACCGGTATCTACTACTTATATAAATTCGAGGGTATAAAATGAAGGCTACCCCGATAATAAATAGTTTTACTTCTGGAGAATTATCTCCAAGACTTGCGGGCCGGACAGATGTAACTCAATACTATCAATCAGCGGCAGAGCTTCTGAATATGATAGTCGAGTTTTATGGAGGGGCGAAGAAGGCCCCAGGCACTTACTTCGTAGCCGAGGTAAAAACTTCTTCCCTGGATACCGTAATTAAAAGGTTTGTCTTTTCTGACACTCAGGCCTATACCATTGAAATAGGTAATAATTATATGCGCTTCTTCAGGGATAATGGTTCTATCCTTGAATCAGCTAAAACAATCACCAATATAACTACATCTTCTGCTAGAGCGCTTGTGGCTTGTGTTTCTCACGGGTATTCAGACTTAGACACAATCCTAATCACAGATGTAGTAGGCCGGGATGAGGTCAACGACAAGAGATTTTTGATCGCTGACAAAACAGCTGACGCATATTTTCTTAAAGATATAGATGGTAATTACATAGATCCTACTGATTATGATGCGTATGTTTCAGGAGGAGAGTCTGAAAGGATCTACGAGTTAGCTACCTCTTACCCTACAAGTGTAATCAGGGAGCTTCAATTCTCCCAAACCGCAGATATCCTTTACATCACCCACCCGGACTACCCTCAGATGAAGCTGACTCGCACCGGGCATACCTCCTGGACAATAGCTGAGATAGACTATTCAACAGGCGATAACCGGCCCGCCTTGATGGATGAGAATGTAACCTCTACGACAATAACTCCTTCAGCCTCTGCTGGTTCTGGAATAATTTTAACTGCCTCAGTAGCGATATTCGATGAGGATCACGTAGGCTCTATCTGGGCTATAGGCTCTCTCTCAGCTTCTCACGGGTATGCTAAGATAGTGTCAGTGTCCACTAGTGGCCTGAAAACAGTAGCTACTGCAGATGTTTTATATAGTGGCATTCTGCCGACAGGCGCTAATGAGGAATGGTCAGAACCATCTTGGTCAGTTTATAGAGGGTATCCCAAGACTGTGGGTATCCACGAAGGCCGTCTTTATTATGGCTACACAGCAGCCCAGCCTCAAACTGTATGGGGTTCAGAGCTATTCGCTTATGAGACTTTCAAGGCAGGCTCAGAGGACTCTGATGGCTTAACCTTCAGAATGGATACTAATGAAGTGGAGGTAATTAAATGGCTATTTCCTTCAGATGAGCTACTTACCGGCACAGCCGGGGGTCTTCATACCTTTGGCACAGGAAGCGATACCTCGCCTATTACTCCGACTAATGTAAGGCGCAAGAAAAAGACTAGCTATGGGACTTCTACAATAAAGCCTGTCCAAATAGGTAATAATGTTTACTACTGGCAAGAGTATAATAGAATCCTCAGAGAGTATGCTTATGCCTTAGATGTAGATAACTTCCAGGCTAATGAGGCTACTGCTTTCTCGGAGCATATAAGCGAAAGCGGCATTAGGGATATGGCTTATCAGCAATCTCCATTCAATATATTATGGTGCGTTAGAGAAGATGGGAAGCTTGCTTGCTTTACAAGGCAGATAGAACAGAAAGTGGCGGCTTGGACTTTGCACGACACTCAAGGAGAATACCAAAGTGTAGCAGTTATTCCCGCAGCTACTTATGATGAGGTTTGGTTCATAGTTAAGAGGACAATAGAGTCAACTACAAGGCGCTATGTGGAATATATGGTTGATCCAGAATTTGATGACCAAGAAGATGCTTTCTTTGTCCATAGCGGGCTTACTCTTGATAGCCCTAAGACGATAACTAATGTAGTGCAGTTAACTGGCGGGACAGGTTTGATAACTGTAACTGCTGCTTCTCACGGATTCGCTAATTCTGATACTGTCAGGATCCGGGGGATTGTTGGAATGACAGAATTAAACCAAGGCAGGTATTTAGTAGGGAGTGCGGCTTCTGGTAGTTTCGTTCTTCTAGACTTGGATGGTGATGTTGTAGATGGCTCAGACTATGAGGATTATGAATCTGGAGGAGAAGCTAGGAAATGCGAAACTACTATCTCAGGCTTAGACCACCTAGAAGGTATGGAAGTCCAGGTGTTAGTTGATGGCGCTGCTCACCCAAATAGGACAGTGGCTAATGGGGCTATTACCCTAACTGACACCTATTCTCAGGTTCACGTTGGGTTAGGCTATACAGGCCGGATTAAGACAAATGATTTGGAAGTTTCTCCAGGTAATTTAGTTTCCCACGGGAAGCCTAAGAGCATATCAAAAGTTAATATCAATTTCTATAAGACTTTAGGCGGGAGAGTAGGTAAGTCAGGCACGATGGACGATATTATATTCAGGGATTCATCAATGCTCCCTGACCAGATGGTTCCTTTATTCACAGGGTTTAAAGAAGTGGTTTTTCCTGCTGGCTGGAGCAAAAAAAGACAGATAACAATAGAACAGGAGCAGTGCTTGCCAATGCATGTGCTTAGCGTTGTGCCGGTCATAGAGGTCAACTAATTTTTAAGGTAAGGAGAGAATTGTGAAATTCAATATGAGCAGAATTACTTTCAAACAATTTAAGATTTTCAATTCTATTATCCTGTTTATTCTCAATAGAACCAATAGGATATTTAATGCCTCTATGATGCACTATTTCTTCAGGCGTAAGGTATCTTCCAAGATACTGTTCCATTACAAGGCGGTGTTCAAGGATATAATTATCCACAGCAAGTGGATGTTTAGGTTGGTAAATAAGTATATAACCACAGCAATGTTTTTTCTTTCCACCTTTCCAATAAGGATTGTGTTCACCCATAAATCTTCCTTTAAGTGTATTACTAATTTTGTCTCTTGTTTCTTCAGAACGATGTTTTTCTGTATTCCACGGAACTTGACCTTTATGTGTTTCGCTCAAATTTCTTTTATGCTCTTCAGAGAACTTTTTACCTTTGCTCCAAGTAGGTTTGACTCTTTTATAAACTCCTTTTGGCATATCCACCTCCGAATTAAAAAGGCGCTGTTCAGGTCTCTAACGGATTCACGGTTAAGTGTTTCCACCCTACTAAGCGCCGATTTTAGACATAAAAAATCCGTCAACCCGTTAGATAGTTTTAGTATACCAAATTATCCAATAATAGCAAGGAGATTTTGATGAATCTATTTAATATAGGGAAGAGTAGCAGTTATCCGGGAGGGTATAATCCAGCGGGGTACAAAGATCCCGTTGGGCTGAGCAAGTATGCCAAGGGGGCAATTGCTACGGGTGTGATAGGTAGTTTAACAGATATAGCCACGGGTTTTATCAATGCTCGTAGGACAAAAAGCGCCTACAACTTCAATGCACGAATGGCAGAGCTTGAAGGGAGAATGACAAAGCTCTCAGCTAAGGTAGAGATAAAGAATATCCGTCAGAGATCCAGTGCAATATATAGCGCTCAAAGAGCATCTTATGCCAAGGCCGGGGTGAGGCTTGAAGGTTCCCCGGCAGTAGTTATGAAAGAAAGCCTTAAACAGGCAGAGCTAGATATAATCTATGCTAATATAACCGCCGATTATGGTGTAGGACTTACTCAGACTCAGGCCGGAATATACAGGATGGAAGGAGAACAGGCTAAATATGGAGCGATAGTAGGCGCAGGGAAGTCATTGCTTAAATTTGGGACTAGCCTATACCGAATCGCTGATCCAAATAGGAGAGTGTAATATGCCTAAACTACAAGAATATATAAGCCAAGGAGGGATCTCAAGAGGTAGGTCTTTAGTAGTATCTCCTTCTCAAATAGATACAAGAGGAGTTTCCGGGGCGATTAGTGAGGCCGGGAAAGCGATATTAGAGGCTGAGCAAGCTATGGTTAGAGTCAGGGATTTCAGAGAGACTACTGAAGGAATGAATTTCGTCTATGACAAAAGCAGAGCGATAAAGAGTCTATCTAGGGAAGATGATGGCTTTGACCCGACAAGATACTTTGCCGAGCTTAACAATACAGTAACCGATGCGGCCAAGAACATAACCGGCGAGATAGCAAGGGAAGAATTTATATTGAAAGCGCAAAGGCAAGTCGATGCCATAAAGGCGGACATAAGAGATTCCTTCAGAGCCAGGGAGATTAAGGCCGGGCAGGCAGGTCATGGCTATCAAAAGAAAATGGGATTGGACGCAGTTGGCGATATGACGGATGCAGAAGAAGTAACTATGATAAATGGGGTAAGGCGAAGTCTCGAAGAAGGGCTTGGTCTTTTATGGAACCAAGATTACGTAGATTATGAGATGAAAACATTTGAGAAAGATATAGTAATGGCTAAAGCTACGTATCAAACCATTACTAATCCCGAAGGGTTTTTAGGAATAATAGAGAAAGATGTCGATAAGATATACGAACTTTTAGATGATGCGGAGAAGGCGGGGTTCGTTTCTGACGCTAGGAAGAATCTTCTTGATTATGAAGCCCAAGAAAGGAACAACGCAAGCATCCAGCTTTCCGCACTCTACAGAGAAGATAACCTCACTATGGATTCATTGAATGTTATACAAGCCAATAACCCTTTGATGACTGACAAGGAATATGACAAGTGGGCTAAAGTCATCGAGAATAGGGACTCGATAACAGGGGAGGCGAACAGCAGCGTATTCTATGATTTGTCTAGCGAATTTATGAAAGCAGTAGGAACAAAGAAATTAGATAAATTAAAAACTAAGAGCTTTAATAGAAAACAAATAAAAAATATATTAAATGTCAGAATGAAGTTACTTGATGCTGAGAATAGAGGAGAAGTAAACAGGGAAAAGGCAAAGACCTTGCACGGATGGCTAGACGATGCTTTGGAAAACAACGCTAGATTTATGGAAAAATATTCTAACTACTTATCACTGATTGACAAAACTCTACAATGGTCAAAGAACGTTAGTTCTAATTATTATAATTCTATATCTGAAAAAGTTACGCCTGAGCAGATGAATCTAGCTATGGAGATGGGTATGAACCAGGTTGATAATAAGTCTCTGGCTATGGAAGTTTTTTCTGATATTTTAAATCAGCTTCAATCAAAGAAAGCCGTTCAGCCTCAAGCTAAATTTTCACCGGGAGAATTTGAGAACCAGTCTAATATAGTGATGTATGAGTATAATAAGAAGATAGCTAATGCTTTATATACCATTGTGTCTGATGAGGGAAAAGAGAAGGTTGAGATAAATGGGTCTTACTACGATATTCTAGGGTATTCTGATGGGCAACCTATAGTTAAGTTTGAGGAGATAAATGCAGGGTCTAGCGAGTGATATTCAAGAAACCAAAAATGTTCTGAATCCTCTTGCGATTTATGATGAGGATTCTCTGGGAATTAGGCCTAATGAGATAGGCATAGCTAACTATGCAAAGGCAAGGGTAAGGAAGAATTTCTGGGAAAATACTTTTGGAGCCACTATTGGTGGCATTAAACGGGCTCTAGCCTCTACTCCACAGTTATTTGGTAATGTAACAAGATATGTTGCGGGACTAGTCGAAACCGCAGGCCCTCTGCATCCTGAGACGATAATGGGAGAATTGATCGCTCAGCGCCATTATGGTAAAGAAGATTACAGCAAATACAAAGAAGCCCAAAAAGAAGTTTTTGCTACCTTAGATAAAGCCGGGAAAGCTTTTAGTGAAAAGAATAAGAAGTGGGTGATAGAAAATTTAGGTATGCCCCAAAATAAAGTAGAGCAATTCTTCCAAGATATAGGCGCCGGTGGAGTAAGTCTTGGCGGTGCTTTGACTCTCGGAGCCTTTGCCGGAGGACTCCCTGTTCTAATGGCTTTTGGTTTGGCCGAAGCAGGGGACAAATACTCTGAGCTCAAGGATGCAGGTATCCCTATTGATAAATCTACTGCTGGCTCTTCCTTGAGTGGTCTTTTTGAGGGCGGGATAGAAGCAGCTTCAACAATGCTCGTTCTTAGTTCTGTAAAGGTAGGATGGTTTGGAAGAGGCCTTTTAGGTGCAGGGGTGGAAGCACTAGAAGAGTTTTTCCAAAGCGCTTCATCTGACACCATAAGCCTTGCCTTCGGTAGCAAGAAATACGAAGGTATAAAGACTATAAAAGAGGTACTGGCTACCGCCGGGTATTCAGGGGTTATAGGTTTCATAGTCGGAGGCCCTGGGGGGATAAGTGTAAGCCTTGCTCAAAGAAATAGACTTGCCAGGATGTATGAGGTCGCTGGAGAGGTAGATCCCAAAGGCAAAGCTAATGAAGTATTGAAAAATATGACTGAGGATGCCATAGCTGATATAGAAAAGACTATCTTGGGGAAGTTGACAAAGCAAGGAAATGTTTTAAGAAAGGCATATGCAGGCAAAGAACTCAACGTAGAAGAAAAGACAGTTCTCGACGATATGTATAGTGAATATCAGAAAGCCGGATTTATAGAAGAGAAAGCCGAAACCACCGAGGAAAAGGTAGTGGCTATAGATAAGGCTAATATTGAGCATAGCAAGAGACAGCCTAATGTGCCAGACTTAGAACCGAAGGCTAAACCAGTAGCAAAAGAAGTGGTCTCTGCCAAGGAAAGACTCATTAAAGAAGGCAGACTTGCTAAGTTGGATGAAGAAATTAAGAATATTACTGAACAAATGCGCATATTAGAAAAGCAAAAAACTAAAGTAAAATCATTAGGTAAATCAACTAAAGCTATCGATACAAAGTTAAAAGTGTTGCAGACGAAATACGATTATGTAAATAGCCAAAGAGCCGAGATTTTGCTCGGTGAACCTACCTTGGCAAAAGAAAGAATAGTAGTTAGAGCAAAAGATATTATTAAAAGTGCTAAGGAAGGTAGAAGACTAGCTATCAATGAAGTTAAAGCGGTAAGAAAAGAGCTTGCCTCGCTGATAAGAGAATCCAAGATGCCTAAAGCGTTAAAAGACAAAGCTATAAATAAACTCACTTCTAAGATAGCCACTCAAGCTGATATGGACAAAAAGGTTGATAAAATAATGGCAGACATCAAAGACTCTCTTGCTAAATATGAAGAGAGTTTGGCAAGAAAAGTTGCTATCAAAAAGATAACTAAGAAATACAAAAAGCCTCAGACTATTATTGATGTAGAGTATCAGAATAAGATAGATGTGATTAAGGCTAAGCTAGGAGGCACCAAGACTAAAATAAGAAAGAGTGTTAAGTCTATGTCCACAAGTGAGTTAGTAGAGTTAGCGAATACCATAGCACAATATACTGAGACCGGTAAAAAAGTTTTCAAGAGCAAGCAGGAACAGAAACAGATGGCTTCAGAGATTATGAGAGCGGCCTTGATAAAAGAAGCTGGAGGGATTAAAGAACTTCCACCAGTAGGAACTAGGGAACACAAGAAGAAAGTTGATGCTGGTTTATTTACTAAAGCTAAATTAGCCGTAATGAGACCAATCAGGTTGATTCGTAGAATATTTGGAAGTGCAGGAGAAATGATTATATACAATAGCGTAGATGCTGCTGAGACGTTGAAACAATATTCTCAACTACAAAGAGTATCTGCTGTTAAGGATAGCTGGAAGAAGAATAAGATAACTCGGTTTACCCTTGGTAAGGGCATAACAATAAATGGGATAACTCTACAGCTAAATGACATACTTAGAATATATTTAGCATCTAAAGATGTCCATTCTAAAGAAGCTATAATATTTGGTAACAAGATTAACGAGGAAACATTTAATAAATTTATTGCTGAAGCACAAGAGAAGCATCCTAACTATATAAAGTTTGCTGATGATGTTCAAAAGATAGTAAGCGAGCAGTATGACAGAATAGCTGAGGTGATGAAGGACATATACAATCTTCCTCTATCGAAGGTGAAGGTTTATTTCCCTCTTTATCGAATGTATCTTGGGGAAGAGCAACCGGACTTCTTGAAAAGCATTTGGTCTGATTTCTTGATGGAAGAGACCTCTCGTAGGACAGGAGTAGATTATTCTACGATTAGCAAAGATTTTACCATAACTCGTCAAGACATAGATGAGCATAACCAGAAACCGGTAAGCCTTGATTTTATCGGTGATGCCCATAGGATTATAGAATCTCAGGAGCATTTCATACACTTTGCTTCTCTTCAGAAGATGTTTAACTCTCTCAAGAAAGATAATGTATTGAGAAAGGCTGTTGAGAGTAATTACAATACTGCTGCTTGGGATACTTTCAACAGTTATATAAAGGATGTTGTTAATCCTAAAATGATGTATCAGGATCTTAATTTTGTCGGGACTGTTTTGAAGAGAACGAGGAAAGCTCTAGGAACGGCTTACCTTGGCTTTAATGTAGTTACCGGGCTTAAACAGCTTCCTTCGTTGATGCTGGCTCTTAGATATACCAATCTACCAAGGATAATGGGTAGCTTAACTAAGGTTTTGGTTAGCAAGAAGGCCAGAGAAGAGATATACGTAGCAGAACCTTCATTGAGGAATAGAGTTGTTACTAGAGATTTAGGCGATTTTATGGCTAATAATACAGAGCTTGCCGATAATGATTTAATTAGAGCCTTGTCTGTAGCCCAAGATGCTATCGGGAAAAGTGCTTTTTCTATAATTATGAATATGGATAAGTTTGCTGTTTTAGCTGTATATGATTCTGTATATAATCATCAGAAACAGATAGTGAGCGAACAGGAGGCTAGGAATTTAGCAAGTAAAGCAGTCATCGAGACTCAGCCTCAAGGAGCTATGAAGGATCTCCCTCAACTTTACAGAACCAATAACGAATTTCTAAGAATGACTTTGATGTTCACTAACCAGTTAAACCAGATATTAAATATGGCTGCTTTTGATGTTGGGGCTGACATTAAAGGAAAAAAATACTTTAAAGCAGCGAATACATTAGCTTCGATAATGGTATCGTCTTTCTTTATATATCTTGTTTCTCACGGGTTTAAGTTTCCTGAAGACGAGGAAGAGCAACTAGGAGCCTTTTTTGATGCTATATTTGGCAGTTTTGTGAGTTCAATACCCATTTTAGGAAACTTGGGAATGTCTTTAGTTAGAGGATATTCTCCTTCTATCTCTCCATTAGAGGGAGTAATAGACTCTATGAAGTGGAATATAAGTAAATTCAAGAATGAGCAATATGCTAAAGCTATGACAGATTCAATGATAAATGCTCTTATCTTATCAGGGGTAAAAATCCCATATTCCCAAATAAGAAGAACAATAAAAGGAATAATAGATATAGCTGATTATGAAAGTGAAGATTATAGGCGGTTGATTTGGTCTAAGTCAGCCTTACACGAATAAGCAGTAGTCGTAAATGTAGGAGGTTCAAGATGAAGAGAGCAATTAGGGTATTATTTGCCGGAATCATATTAGGGATGTTAATGTTATCCCCAGTCTTTGCTGACTTAACCAGCGAGACCTACAAGACAATATTCTTGCCGGATGGTGCGACTACAGAGTTTAACTTTGACTTCAAAGTCTTTGACGAGGATGACTTAGAGGTTATCCTCGTTACTGAGGCTGACGGCACAGAGACTACATTGACCTTGACTACTAATTATACTGTAAGCGGCCTTAGCGATTCCGGGGGAACGGTTACAACTGTAAGCACCTATGCTGACACTTATACGCTTATAGTGAGAAGAAACCAGGCTTTAAAGCAAGAGATTGATTATGTTCCCAGAGGCGACTTTTCAACGACAGTTTTGGAGCAGGGATTAGACCAGATGGTAATGATGATCCAGGACAATCAAGAGGAATTAAGCAGAGCAGTGGTTCGGGCCGGGACCGAAACTACTCAGCTTGTGTTCCCATCTGCTACAGCTAGCAAAATTATTGGCTGGAACGCAGCAGGGACAGCATTAGAAAATGTGGATAGTCCCCTTTCGGTTACTGTCGCTGACACCACTGATACTACTTGTTTTGTAGCTTTATGGGAAAGCGCCACAGGAGATTTATTACCAAAATCAGATGCTGGGATAACTTACAATGCCGGGACAGCAAACTTAGCTACAACTACATTTACTGGGGCTTTAACTGGAACAGCCTCTTTAGCTACGACTCTCACTATTACCGATAACGAAAGCACTAACGAAAACAATGCCATTCTTTTTACTTCAGGTGGAGATTTAGATGGAGGCGATCTTGGTTTAGAATGTGATGGGACAGCTTATTACAATCCTTCAACCGGGACAATAACAGCAACGGGGTTCGCCGGGTTATTGACAGGCGATGTTGCCTTAACTGCTGACGCTGACGCCGGAGATTATGATTGGGATTCTTTGGACAGGCTAGAGTTTTATGATGCGGGCCTATACATAGATGGAGGAACGGATGCAACTCTTCTCATAAGCACTGACGGCACCCTTCAGATAGCTACTAATGATTGGGATATATCTACTACAGGCGTTCAGACAGGAATGGGAAATATAACTTCTGATGGCACAGTAGAAGGTGCCACCCTGACTGAAGGCGGGGTAGCCGTCCACAACAATGATGAAATGGATGCTTCAAGTGAGCTAGCAGCTATAATAGATGATGAAACGGGAAGCAGCTTAATAGTTTTTAATACAAACCCTACCTTTGAAGATATTACCTTGAACGCAGCCGGAGTCAAAATCTCTGATGATGCTGACGGACAGATAACCTTTTTAGGTTTAGGCGATGGGGCCGATGAGGATTTTTCTATTAACCTTGACGACACTGCAGATACTATTGTAGTAGCCTCATCAACAAGTGCTAACTTTGACTTTGGTATGAATGTAGATGCTGATGCTTTGACTGAAGGTGGAGATGCAGTCTATTCTTCTGGAGAAACCCCTGGAGGCTCTTTAGGTGGAACCTGGGCCTCTCCTACAATAGATGATTTATTCATTAAGCTTGGTGGTGATGCAGCTTCAGCTGGAGTATATGACTTTGGAGCGGCAAGTGTTGTCTTGGAAATTCCTAATGCGGCGGCCCCTACAACTGATGCTACTGGGGAAATGGCGATTGACACAGATCTGATTACCCAGGGTATGTTACAGGTTTATCTTGCCTCAGCAATAGCAAATGTAGTGGCAACGACAGACGCACCAGCAGATAATGAGATTCCTACTTATGACTCAGGTGGAGGGACTATTCAATGGGAAGCTCCAGCCGGAGGCGGTGGAGATGTAACTTCAGCTTCATCTATAACTGAACACAGTGTAGTCAGAGGCGCTGATGGATCAAAGGGTGTTGAGCTAAGCACAGCCTTTATCACTGATTCTGGAGAGCTATATAATGCCTCTCAACCTTCATTTCTTGTGCAGCCTAGTAGCGCCCAAAGTGATATGGCTAAGGATGGGGTAACATTTGCTTTTGGCACGGAAGTTTTTGATATTGGGACTAACTTTGCAAGCAATACTTTTACTGCCCCGGTAACTGGTAAGTATCAATTGAATGCGATCATTTCCCTTTCGGATTTAGATTCTTCTGCTGCGTATTACAATATACGATTTATAGCAAGTAACAGAACTGTTATGGGTGTCTTATACGATTTTGCTCAAATGAGTGCGGATGCTGCTCAATGGGGAATGTCTAGTTCTGTAGTTATGGATATGGATGCTACTGATACGGTCTATATACAATTTTGGCAGGATGGGGGAACACAGCAAACAGATGGTAATGATAATAGTAGTTTTTCAGGGATGTTAATACAATAAAAAAAGGAGGAGATATGAAGTATCTAGTTATGTTTTTGGTTTCGTGTTTCGTGTTAGGGTTAGTTTATGCCGAAGATTTACTCTATGTTGACCACAAAACCCAATTGCTGACTACTGAGGTTATTGATGGGGAAGGGAATCACATTTACACAATCACTGTAACTCCAGAGCAATACAAAATCCTTGAGTGGCAGTATATTTCTTTGCTACAAGAGATTGACGATTTTGTAGCTTTGAGAGTGAATAATTGCTCAGATAGGATGTTAATTAAGCTATCCGAAACTACCCCTATGAAAAAACTTGGTAAACTGACCAAACAGGAAAAGAAAAACTTGATTAAAAACTCTAAGTTAAAAACGAGGGTAGAGAGGGATGAGGAGGCAGTAAGAAGGCTAAACCCTTGAAAGGAGAAATCAGATGGTAGTAGCTGAATACATCGGAATTGGCGTAGGGTTTATTGCGTGCCTCGCCGGGGTATGGAAGGTAGCTTCTACCAATAAAAATAAAGTTTCTTATAAGAGCTTTGATCGCTACAAGGCAGAAATAAAAGGAAATTATGTAGAGAACAAGATATGTAACCTTACTCATAAGCACGTTAAAGAAACTCTTGATAGATTGGAGGAGGGGCAAGGAAAGATATTTGATTTGATTAAAAACGGCAAAAAGGGATAACGTAATGGGTTACAAACAACGGCAAGGCCCTAGAGATCTAAAAGAAATTAAGAGAGAATTAGGCTATGCTCGTAATGAAGCTGAGATTTTGAATTTAGATGCTGTGGTTATTCACATTAATAAAGCTGAGAATATAGTTGATGCTAGTTTGCGTAGGAATGAGGAATATCAAAAAAGGAGGGGAGAATGTTAAAAGAATTTCTGAAGGGCAAGAAAACGTATGTAGTCGGGATCGTTATGATCATCTTAGGTTATCTGCAGAAGAATCAGCAGCTAATCCTTGAAGGGTTAGGTATAATAACGTTAAGGGCCGGGATCACTAAAGTTAATAGCTAGTGTTTAGCATCACGAAACTTTTTAGTGGGTTCGCTTTCTGGAAAGGCGAAAAGTTCGGTAAACTCCTTTTCTATGGAATTATAGTCGCTATGGGGCTGGCTGTCTATCATCAGATTACAAGGCCTACGCAGAAGATAACCGTAGAGAAAGGCGGGAAAGCCGAGATTACTAATATTATGGATAGCAAGAAAGCATTTACCGAGCTTTATATCCAAGCTGACACGAGTAAGTCTTTTGAAGGAGGCGTAAGATGTGGATACCGCTTTTAGTGGTAGTAGTTACGTGCTCAATTTCTTATCGGCTTGGCGGTTGGAAGCACGGGCCAGGTAGTTGGATAAGGGATTGGATAATACCTCCAGTAGTGATTACAGCAATGGTATTCGTCTTCAAGATACAAGCGCCTTGGTGGGCCTACTTATTATCCTGGGGCCTTATGGGAGGGATGCTAACTACCTATTGGGATAAAAGCAAGAATGCGTTTAAGGACGCCATATCTAGAATTATAAACTGCCGGTATCCCGAAGACAACTTTTACTTACACGGATTTATGATAGGTCTAGGCTTATTGCCTTTAGTTTTAACCGGATCCATTGGGTGGTTTCCTTTCTTGGGAAGAACTGTTGCCTTAGGTTGCCTTATGGGTTTACTATGCGATAATACGGATAATGTTTGGGTAGAAGAATTGGGCCGAGGAGCGTTTATCGTTTTGACTTTGCCCATTCTTATCTGGTTGTAGTTTTATAGACATTGGAATATCTTGCTATTGAAAAAAGTCTACTTTCTGCTATAATCCCTGCTAGAGACGGTATATTAAGGTATATAATATAGAGGGAAAACACTTATAGTAAAAGTTATAGTAAAATCTATCTCCTTATAGCTACCTATAGCACCTTATAGTACCTTTAGATGGAATGGAAAAGTTGCCAAAAACATTAGCAAAATCAAAATAAATCAATGTTTGGGCCATTAGCTCAGTTTGGCAGAGCAGGGGCCTCTTAAGCCCGCCAAAAAGTGAATAAACTCTTCAATCGCAACGAGTTACAAAATTACTTATAGTGAAATCATTAGTAATTAGGTAGGTAGTATTTTTAAAATTCTAGCTTCTCTATGCTTTCATCGTGCTGAGGACATAAATGACTATAGGTTGTATATGTTAATTGTGGAGTAGAATGCCCTAACCATTTAGAAATTTTGAAGAGGCTAACACCTGCCATAGCTAAATGACTGGCATATGTTTTACGAAGGGTATGCCAACCAGCATTACTTACCTTGGCCCGCTTTAATATCGTTAAGAATGACGTCTTGGGCTCTTTTGAGAGAGGTTTCCCCTTATAAGTAAAGCAAAGACCTTCTTTTTGCTTCAAGGGCTTTAAAATGGCTCCTAAGCGCGAATTTAAGGGGATTACCCTGAAGGTTTTGTTCTTAGCTTCCCTTATCGTTATTGTTTTCTTCTCAAAGTCAATATCCTGCCAATCTAACCTTATCAGCTCGCCCACTCTCATTCCTGTATATAGCCCTGTTGCAATCATAGGGTATAGGTAAGATTTCTCAGCTTCAGCCAAGAATCTTTTAAGCTCATCGCTGGAAAGAAATCGGGGCAATTCTTTTGTCTCTTTTATTTTTTTGATTCTTTTGGCCGGATTCTCAGGAATATAACTGCATTCAACAGCATACTTAAAGAAGGTTTTTATATGTTTTAAGTAGTGATTGACCGTTCGGGGCTTACCACCTTTTTTACGGTGGGATATTGTTATAAGAAACTTCTGAATGAAGCCGGTGTTAATCTCACGAAGATACAAAGGGCATATGTTGACGAATGGAGTGAGGCGGCCTATTTCGTGGTTGCAGGTGTCAGCAGACTTCCGGGTTTTGATATAGTTTTTGTATTCTTCAAAGAAATCTTTGACCTTTTTAGTAGAAGGAAGATTATGCCTGCCTCTAGCAATCTCTAATTCAAGCTCCTTTTTGCTATTTTCAGCTATTTCCCTGATTTTTGTGTGAAGTGAGCGTTGATGTCTTTTCCTATTAACCGCATAAGAGATATGCCAGCTGCCTTTCTTGAGGAGAGTTTTCCTTTCTTTTTGGTTTGTGGTATTGGGATGGGGGAAGATTGAAGCCATAGTTATAGTAAAATTCTATCATTCATCGAGATATTTAAAATTCATAGCTTTCATTTTAAGATCGGGTTGATGAATTTCTTCTTCAACAAGTATGCTAGTTGTTTTCCCTTCGCCATCCTTTTTTACCGTTACTTTCTTGTGGTATCCAGTAATGGTAGTGCAGCCTACGCAGAGCAGAATAAACACTAAAAATAATTTCATCATTATATATACCTCCTTCTTTTTATTTTCTTTCTATTCTCTTTCTTCAATTATCTAATAATATCCATATATATGGGGTTTACTCTGCTGCTGTCAATTTCGACTTCGTCAATCGTAACTTTACCAAAAATATCAGTAGTAATAAACCCAGAAACATCGGCATCAACTGAACCAGAAATATTAGTATCAGACTGAACATAACCGTGTATTCTAATTGATTTAAGAGAATAAATTGCTGCAATAAGCGGAACAATGCAAGTGAAAAAAGTTATAAGAAGGATAAGAATGCTTAAGAAGAGGATTTTTAAATCGGTTTTAGTCCAGTTTAGGGATTTTATAAAGGTGGAAAGTCTTTTTAATGGGGATTTAACTTTTTCAAATAGTTTCATCTTTACCTACACAATGCTAATATCGCCTGTCTTTTTTCCGCAGACAGATTCGGTATAGTTTCCAGAAGAGCTTTAATAGCGTCTTTAATCTCTTGTGAGTTTTTATGAATTATGAGCAGTCCTTTTACAGCTACCGGATCTTGGAGAGCTTCCAGTATTTCGGGATTCAAATAGGGAGCTGACGGTTCTTTTAGCGGAGGCGGGGCACCGAAGAGCTCGGCCTCAGTAATGCTAAAAACTTCGCAGAGTTTTTTACGGTTTTTGGGATTAGGTTCATTCGTATTTCTTTCCCATTCAGAAATGATACCTATACTTACTCCTAATCTTTCAGAAAGAGTTTGCATATTCCAATCTTTCTCTTTTCGTAAAGATTTTATTTTTTCGCCTAAATTCATTTCAATTTTATTGTAAACGAAATTTTTTTAAAAAGTAGAAAAAAAATTATTGAAATAATTTTACCATTCTAACGGACGAAAGTCAAAGAGGAATTTTTGAAAAAGCTAATAATATCAATGCTTTTTGTTTCAATAGAAATGGAATTTCACCTAACAACCTAATGTAATTTCAAGAAGGATTGAAAAAAAAGATTGACAAAATATTGTGATTTGGTAAAATTCAAGAGTAATTGAAAATTAGACACAGGACAATTTTTTTTTGTCTCGCAATTCAAGAAGAATTGAAAATAAGAGGAGGTTGATTAACAATGGGAATGATAAAAATTTCACAGCGATTAGAAGGATGGCTTAAACTTGTCGATTGGGATTATAAAAAACTTGCCAAAGAACTTAACTACGATGAAGGTTTTGTCTCTGCAATGATTAAAGGAACTAAATCACCTTCTATGCAGCTTATGCAGAAGCTAATGGACTTAACTTGCGTTGATTTTGAGTTGTTTATTTATGACAGAAATAGCGATCCAAAAAAACAAAATAAGGAGATTTAAAAATGGGCGGACGTGGTAGTGGCCGAGTTAGTGTTAAGCTTTCAGCTATCGAATGTGTGCTAGAAATTCAGTCCTTATTACTCAATCTACTTTACAAAGATTTAGATAGCTCTATGAGCCGAGATGAATTGAAGACAAAAGTTGAAGAATATTATCGCAAAACAAAGGTTGTCCAGGAAGAAATTGAGAGGATTAAGATTAAATGAGTCGCCCAAAACTTATACCAAAAGAAGAAGTTGCTGAGTTGTTAGGCTTTAGCCCTCTTACCGTTAAGAAAAAGTACAAAGAATGGACACTCAAATACGGGCTAAGACACAAAAAAATAGGTGGATCCTTGAGGTTTTATTATCCGGATGTAGCACGGATGGTTGAAATGGATTTAGTTGGGAGAGGGGTTTAAGAAACTAATATGAAAAAGTGCAAAGTGGAAGGGTGTAGAAAAAAATATCTGTGTAAAGGGTATTGTCAGATGCACTGGGCAAGGTGGAAAAAATGGGGTGACCACTCAATAGTCAAACGTCATCTTCCAACTCCTGAACTTGTGGCAGCAAAAATGAAGAGATGCCCTGGATGTAAAGAGATTAAACCTTATTCTGAATTTGGTAAAAGCAAATGTGAAAAAGACGGGTATCACAGTCAGTGCAAAAAATGTATGGTTATAAAGCGGGAAAAAGTAAAAAAGAAATTTAACGGATTAAACATTATTTGGAAGGGTATGAAACAAAGATGCCTTGATCCTAAGAGCAAATATTTTAAATATTATGGTGGCAGAGGTATCACAGTATGTAAGGAATGGCAGGATAACTTCATATCTTTTTACAACTGGGCTGTTAAGGCCGGACACAAGAAAGGATTAGAGATAGACAGACGGAATAACGATGGTAACTATTGCCCTGAAAACTGTAGGTTTGTAACAAGAATAGAAAATATAAGAAACAGATGACAGTAAATAAAGCAATCTGCAAAAGCTTAAAAGCAAAGGGGAAATGGAAGGCTGAAAAAAGCGAGCTGTGCCGGAATAGAAACAAATGCAAAGACAAATAGCTAAAAAGGAGATTCAGGGTGATTCTAATATCGCTTAGAACATTTAAACATATTTTGATTATTCTTTTCATCTTAGCAGTTTGTTTCACTATGAGCTGCTATGCGGAAGTAAACGAAAGCCAGGCCGTCCGAGCGATTATAGGCGAAGCTTCTGGTGAAGGCTATCAAGGAATGTTAGCTGTTGCCTGTGGTATCCGTAACAGAAGCACTTTAAAAGGTGTTTACGGGCTCAAGGCAAAGCACGTTGATAACGAACCTCAATGGGTATGGAAACTCGCTAAGAAGGCGTATAGAGCTTCATTAACAGGCAAAGATATAACGAATGGCGGAACACATTGGGAAAATACAAAGGCTTTTGGAGAACCCTACTGGGCTAAGCATATGGTTGTTACAGCACGGATAGGTTCTCATACCTTCTATAAGGAAAAATGACAGAATACTATAAAAATATATTAAGGAAATCTTTTACTTTTTTCAGGGTAAAACGCGGAGAATCTACTGTACAGGAACAAGCAGATTATTATTTTCAGCAATGCTTGAAAATTCAGGAAGAACGCATAGAAGACGACAAAGAGCGTCTAAGAAAGTTAGAAGGGCATAAATAAAATGAAACAAAAGCTTAAAAGACTCTGGTGTTTTCTATTTCACCGAAAATACTGGGTCAGAGATGTCAGCGATAGTGCGCATTTTAAGAGATGTTTTGTGTGTCGGAGGATATGGTGAGAAGTATGGATATAAACATTAGCAAGGTGAATAAAATAATTTTAAGCGATATCGAGGTTTTAGAATATCAAGACGGCCATCTTGAGCAAAGAGCAATCGAAGTTTACCGCACTGATGGCGAAAAGATTTTAATTACTCTCGATGGCTCGGATTTAAGGTTATTCGGCGAGAGTGAGAAAGAATACATTAAAAAAATAGAGACATGAGCAAAGAGAAAATTGTGAAGCAATGTTCTAAATGCAAAAAGATAAAGCCCCAAGGTGAATTTTACCCCAATGGTAAATGGGGATTAAAAGCTTGTTGTAAAAGTTGTGAAAATATTTATAGCAAAAAATATTATCAAAGAAACAAAGAGAAAGTCTTATTTGCTAACAAGACATATCGCCAAGAACATAGGACGGAAGCTGTAATTTATTCAAGGGAATATTGGAAGAATAATCGCAAAAGATTGATAGAGCAACTTAAGAAACGAAGAGAGAAGAGAAACTTTGATGGTAAAAGGAAAGAAATTTTAGAACGAGATAATTATTCCTGCCAGGAATGTGGAAGTAAGCAAAATTTAGTTGTTCATCACAAAGATGGAAGCGGAAGAGGGGTGTCGATTTCAAATAATAATGAGGATAATTTGGTTACTTTATGCAGAAAGTGCCATATTTTACTACATAAAAAAAGGGAGGTGCAGTATGTCTGAACAAAAAATAATGGCTTTACAGCCAAATGGCGAGGCTTCAGAGAACAAAGAAGTAATACTACCTGAGCAAAACATTGAAGTAATAATTGCAAGAGCCGAGAAACAAGTAGAAATAATGAAAAAGGTTTTAGGAATTGCGGTTAAAAGACTTAACCATTATGATTTCGTAGACCAGCAAGGAAAGCCCTACTTGGGTGCGTCAGGTTGCGAAAAGCTAATGCCTCTATTTGGTATATCATTATGCAACACTACTTCCGAGAAAAAGTTTTCCGAAGATGATAAAGGAAAACTATACATCTATAAATTTAAAGGAACCTTTAGCTGGCAAGGTGGATCAATAGAAGCCATCGGAGCTTGTTCGTCTCGGGATAAATTTTTTGCTTGGGATGGCAAAGCGCAAGAATACAAGGCTCTTTCAGAGGTAGACGAACCTAATATTTTAAAAGCCGCATACAGTAACATGCTGATGAACGGAGTAACCAGGCTCTTGGGAATCAGGAACTTAACCTGGGAACAGCTAAAAGGATTTGGTATAGATCCAAACAAAGTAGCTCGAGTCGAGTATGGCTATAAAACAAAGCAAGCTTCCCCTGATGAAAAGAAAAAACAAGAAGAGATAAGCTCAATGTGTATGTTAATGACCGAGAAGAATAGGGAGAAAGCGGTAGCCTACTTAAGGGAGTTGTCAAAATTTACTGCTAAAGACAAAACAAAAGTCCCCGGGG
>Ga0208015_1000310_pt1 | contig 29974 bp, 45 predicted proteins | sample 26BtaG_FD_184101 | JGI IMG/M metagenome (GOLD analysis project Ga0208015, IMG submission 184101) | Marine viral communities from Cariaco Basin, Caribbean Sea - 26B_WHOI_OMZ_CsCl (SPAdes) (version 2) | ecosystem: Environmental > Aquatic > Marine > Oceanic | place: Caribbean Sea: Cariaco Basin...
GGAAGATGAGTTAAAGAAAAAACATAAATATTCCAATATAAAAGATGCTGATATTTTAGAAAAAGCTAATCACATAATCCAAAACGAATTAGCCAAATGGACTAAGGGGTATTATGAACAAAACAAAAATTGAGTGGACGGCCAGGACTGTCCACATAGGGAGGGGAGATGATTGAGCTAGTTGGATTTGGCTTAGGCTGGCTGCTTGGAAAAAAAGTTCTTTTCCCGAAGCGCAAAACCATTGATTACTACGACGAAGATTTTATAGATTTAATAACATATTTAGAGATATGTAAAAATGAGCAAAGAGAAATAAAAAAGGAGCAACCAAAATGACACTAAAGGAATCTAAAAAAAATATAAGGAGTATGAAATGAATGAAAACGAAAGAAACAACGGGGAAGTAAATCCTGACATCGTTTCGATGACAGAGGGAGCCTTCCAGGAAAAAATGAGGAACGAAATTCTTCCTAGCGTGATCAAACAAGTCCAGGAAGCGGCCGACGCCGGAAAAATTAAGTCGATTAAACAGGATCACCCTATCCACAGAATCCCAAAAGAGGAGTCCGAGGATGGGCTGGAACACCTCGTCACAGACCCCATCAAGACGATTACGATCGAGATTGTGACGGGTGAGCAAGAGAGAGAGAAGGTCAATCCGGAAGGGATGGAAGAGACTGTGGAGCCGGATGAAAAAGGTTAATTTCCTTATTCTGGGGGCAACACCCTGTAAGAAGAACATGCTTACGATAAGGCGGTCCTACCGAGGCGGCAAAAGGACTTGGATAGCACCGAATGACAAATACCAAGCGTGGGAGAAAGGGGCTGGAGCCGATCTATGGGCGCAATCGTTAATAAACGAGGCTTTAGCCATAGCGGATCCGGTTTGGCTGAAGGTGATTTTCTACCGGAAGAGGAAACGGAAGATTGACTTGTCGAACCTTCTCCAGTCGATCGAAGACGCCATGGTTCGAGGAGGAGTGATTATGGACGACAGCCAGATTAAGAGCTTTGACGGGAGCCGGGTTTATTTTGGCCATGATGACGAACGTGTGGAAATTACGCTATACTGGCCTTTTAAGGAGGTAACAAAATGATGCCAAGTTGGATTCTGTTTTTAATTGGAGTTTTTCTAGGTGCAATTATCGGTTTCTTTGCTGCTGTATTATGTGTGGCTGGAGGGAGGGCAGATGACGACGAAAAACGCCTATGTCTTGAAATAGAATTAGTAGAATTGAGAAAACAAATAGGGATAAATGATTAAACTCAACGCAATCGAACAAGGGCTCGTCCTCATCCTCGTGGAAAAGCGGAGGGAGGAGAACCTTAAAAGCGATTACACCTTCGAAGATATGAACCTTGGAGACAATAACGCTGAGGAAAAAATGAAAAACGCCATAGGTGCAGAACTCGCATTTTGTAAGCTGGTGAACTCGTATCCAGACCTTCAATACAAAGATAGGCGAATCTCGGATACAAGGCTTTCAAACGGAAAGACGGTTGACGTTAAAAATACAGACAAAGAGGAAGGAAACTTACTTGTCCCACTATGGAAAGATCGCAAGCAAAGCGACATTTATGTCCTTATGATAGGTACTTTTCCTGAGTATCGATGCGCTGGATATGCGGCAAAAGACGAGGTTTTTCTCGATCAAAACATAAGTGATCCCGGGTTACATGGACGGCCTGTTTACTTTGTCAGACAGGTTGACTTAGCCCCGATCACTGCATTACATTTATTTTTAAGGAAGGAGGTAAAATGAAAATACCAGAATTTGAACTAAAATGGTCTCATGTGATTTTTGGAGCAATTCAAATCGTGATCATCGTACTTTGTCTTTTACTGTTTGTTGAGTTTCGTGTCAACAAATTCAGAGGACAAATCAACGTAAACACGGGCACTATAAATGCTATGGTGCAACAGTTGGTCCAAAAAGGCATTTTAGAGGTTCAGGCACAGCAGCAGCCGGCCGCAACGCCGGTTGAACAGCCCGTGCCTGAGAAAAAATAACCATAGGAGGTTATCATGGAATTTTTGAAAGGGAAGAAGACGTTTATTACTCTTGCCCTATTTGCGGTCCTAGCGGTCGTTTCACTTATCGCCAAAATCGAAGTACCGGAATGGACTTTCGTTGTCCTGGCCGGCCTGGGGCTTGGATTCCTGAGAAGCGCAGTTAAACACTTGTCCGGGAATAGTGGGTGCAAAACCTATGTCGCTGTTGTGGCGACTGTCGGCCTGGGGACACTGCAAGCATTTGGGGTGACAATCCCTCCCGATGTTTTGACGGCCGTTTATGGTATGCTTGGAGCATTTGGCGTAGTCGGGGTTCGGGACGCATTAGCAGAGATCCCGAAAAAATGAACATAACAAAAGGAGAAGTCAAGGCTATCCTTGTTGAATGGGACAAAAGGATACGGAAGGACCCGGATTTATTCATGACTGAGGAGGAGCAGTTAAAGGAATCATCCGAAGAATACGGCGAAGGCGCCTGTTTTTATTTCTTGGAGCTCCTAAAAGAGCTCAAAAAAGCCAACAAGTAAAAAAAACCAGGGAGGGAGGAGGGCTAAACATTAAGGAGGTGGTTTCTCTTGGCAAAAAAGAAGACGCTCGAGGGAGAGATCGTAAAAGACATCAAGGAGAAATTCGACCCTCAAGATATGTCGGCATCGGAAAAGCGGTTCATTCAGATTATTGAGATGATAGCCAAAGGAGAGACAACCAGAATCGATCTCGACGGCTGGGAAGATGGACAAAGACACGTTTCAATCTGGTGGAAAAAGGACAAGAAAAAGAAAAAGAGTCAAAGAGAGTCTGTGAACATGGACATAAACAGGGAAGATAGAGATCGTTTCCACATGGAAGACGTTCCTCTTCTCGATTAAATAGACAAAATTTTAGGAGGTATTTATGCCAACAAAACCGATCACAAAAAAGGAGATGGCCGCAAGAGCCAAGAAAATTAAAGACTTAGCAAAAGGCGAAGTCCGACCCATTGAAGGAGTGCTGGTTTGCGCGTGCCCTTGTACCGCTTGTAGAAAAGTGGGTAAAATAACCGTACACGTCAACTTGATTGCAGATGTGGCCAAGTGTCATCTGTGCGGCGTGGAAATGAGCGTCAAGACCCTGATTCGGAAATGGGAGGAGGGCGACGATGATTGAGGAAAAGAAAGAAAAGTATGTTTTCGTTATCCACCTAAAGGAACCAGAGGGTCAGGTACTCTTGATACCATCTTCAAAGAACTTGACTTTTGAAATGCTGGTAAAAAAGATCAACCAAAATCCGGCTGCTATGACGCTGAAAGGGAAAGACGGGTTAAATGTCATAATCACAAGGCCGGCAGAAACCATAGGCTTCGTTGTCGAGGACAAGGCTGAGGTTGTCCAGGAAAACATAAAGAAGATGGCCGAGGCCCAGAGGAGAGAGGTTGGCCAAATCGTAACACCAAAGCTCCAGTTTCCAGGACGGAGAGGTCATTGAGTTTTTATGTCGTCTTGAAAGGGATGGAAGATAAAGCCTTTCATTCTCCAAACACCATGGCTATTGTGCCGAGCAGTGTCAAAATGGTTGGGAAAAAAGAGTTCCTGATCCTACTCTCTGAAGAAAAGGTTGAGACTCTTTTGTCTATTGAAGACATCATCTACATCGGAGGGGAGCCCCCAAGGAGGAGGCTGTGATAAAGCAAAATAAACCAATAGAGATGGAGATCGATAAAATCAAGCTAAACCCGGACAATGCCAGGGTTTTAAGAAGAAGGGCGGAACTCGGGCTGGAGAGTTCACTCGAAGAGTTAGGAAACCTTGGCGTGATCGTTGTAAACAAAAGGACAGGAAACCTTGTTTCCGGAGAGCAAAGGCTGAAAATTATGAAGAGGGAAGGAGCAAAGACTACCTATGGCTATGAGATTGATGTTCCAAAGGAGAAAGAGCTAGCTGTTATGCTCGCCATGAACAACAAGAATATCACAGGAGATGACAAGCCCGGGGATCAAATCAAGAACATAGAAAAGATCGCAAAGGCTCTCCCAGACATTTATGATAAATTGCAGTTGGTGGACCTAAAGCGCCAGCTTCAAGCAATGAAACCGGCACCTTTGTCGTTCGAAGCAGAAGAGCGGATCCCCGACATGGAGATTCAGCCGTATGAGCATTACGATTACATAGTAATTATGTGCAAAGATGTGAGGGACTGGCTGTCGTTGCTCGATATTTTCGGGATAAAAAAGACGAAGGTTAAGCTCGAGCGGAGGAAGGCAAAAGTCGGGCTTGGCCGGGTTATAGATGGGGGGCTTGTCTTGAAGAAAATCTTCCACAAAGAGAGCGCAGTGAGCAAGGAAGAGAAAGACGGATGAAGGTCGTTATTATTTCCAGGAAGCGACCCGCTATCGCCTGCAAGACTAGCTTGAGGCTCTTTCCTGATGCGCTTGTAAGCATATCAGAGGAAGATGTCGAAGATTATGCAAACGCAGGGGTCAAGGAAAGCCAGATGCTTGTCCATCCAAACGAAATGAAAGGCGTAACAAAAAAAAGGAATTGGGTGCTGAGAAATATCGAGGATGAAACCTGTGTAACCGTTGATGACGATCTTAAAGGGCTGATATGTTTTACAGGAAAGTTCGGGAGGCACATCAAAGACCCGGAAGATATAAACCAAATACTCCTTAATAGCGAAACGATCGCAAAAGGAATAAGGACTCCAATGTTCAGCTTCTCGAATGTTGGCACTGATATACGGAAATACATTCCTCATAAGCCGTTTCATGTTGTCGGGTATCCAACAGGAGTCCACGGGATGATTGGAAGAAATCTGTGGTATGACGAAAAGCTGACGAGCCATGAAGACGTAGACATGGGTCTTCAAGTAGTGAGAAAATATAGAATAATCTGGATAGACCTGAGGTTCAGCTTTTTTCAGCAAGTTTCGACAGGAATGATGGCCGGAGGAAGGGCGGGTACTTATGCGAAAAAAGATGAGGTTGAGGGAGAGCGATACCTAAAACGGAAATGGGGCGCACATTATAAGTTCTCAAAATGGCAAAAAGGAACAACAAAATCGGTGATAGTTGTGCAGAGGGAGCAAACAGGGCTTATCCTTCCACACCAAACAAAGGCTTGACATATGTTAATTAATATTATACGATAATGCTATACAAATAATTTTAAAAAAAGGAGATTAAATGGGTAGCGAAAAAAGAAAATTCAACATGACCACTGCGAGCCATGGGCACCCTCTCGATGAGGTGGTGTCGGCTCTGCAAAAAGAGATCAGAAGGGGGAAAGAGAGAGAGGCGCTGTATTGGGCGGTTGAGATGTTGCCAAACTATGAGGCGTATCTCTGGAGACGGCTCAAGATAATCGCAAATGAAGATATCGGAGTGGCGAACCCCATAGCAATTATCCTGGTGGAAATCCTAGAGAAGCAATATTTTGAGTTCAGGAAAAAACCAACAACCGATTCAATGTTGATGCTTACTAATGCTGTGATGTATCTCTGCCGGTCCAAAAAGACAAGGGAAGGATGCCATCTTGTAAATATCATTCAGCAGATATTCTCTCAAAACCTTGAGCCCGGGAAAAAACCCCCGGACTATGCCATTGACGAACACACAAAAAAAGGAAGGAAGATAGGACGAGGTGATGCTCATTTTAGAGAAGAAGGAGCCCTCCTGATTCAAGATGACGGGGAGCCGACTCCAAAAGACCAGTATGAAGATGAATGTTATAAAATACTTAAAAATGGCGTAAAGTGGTTCTATAATGACAGTGCGATGAAAAATTATCAGAACAGGAGTTTAGACTTTAAAGAACGATGAAAAGGCGTGAGTTTCTAAAGGTCGTAAGCATAATGGCCATAGCGGTCAAGGCCGCCCCGATGGTAAAGCTGTTGCCTCCGGAGCCGGAGCCTTCAGCTTTAACATATCAAGCGATAGCGGATGTATTCGAAAAATTACATTACAACAGGGAAAGTGAAGCCGGAGACTACCTAGTCCCAGAAGAGTTCGTGCGTCAATTAATGGAGGTAGTCAAGTTGTCTGATGAATTTTTAGGGCTTTCAAGTAAATGTCCACATGCTTTATTGGAGGAATAAATGGACAAAGAAGAAATCAGAAAAAAAATGAGAGCCCTCAAAAGGCAAGCTCTGATTGAGAAAATTATGATAAGCAAGGAAAAAAGAAAGAACAGGACAGCTTGTATCGAATATGCAGAACTAAAAAGACTGTTTAGGAAGGCGAGAAATTTAGCAAAATGAAGCTCCTTATCCGAAAGCTAAATAATTTCCTGTGTTTAATGAGGATGCGAAGACATGAAAAAACAAATTGAGATAAAATGGAATGAAGACGAAAACGGAAAAGACCAAATAAAGGTTTTTGTCGACAATGAGTTAATCGTAACTCAGCACAGCCTGAGTGCGGTCGCCCTGGCGGAAGTGCTCTGTAAGGTAGGATGCGAGGTTTATATTTCAAGCCAATGGATGAAGAATCATTCTATCAGACGTAAATACAAGCCCCACTCAGGTCACGTAATTCAACGCTAACTTTCCCAAAATAACACAAAGTTCTTGACATTTAATTATTAGCCCTCTATGTTTATAGCGACTACTATAAGCACAAGGCTAATAACATGCCCGATGTCTCAGAGTCTAAAACAGAGCTGAGAATATCCTTTTTCCTAAAAATCTGCGCTTTCCTAATCCTCTGTAAATTCAAGAAAATAAAGCTGATGCCGATCTGTTTCCATAGGTCTACAGAAGATCAGCACAAACGGTTCCAACAAGGCCGACTTCGGCCAGGTAAAATCATCACGTACTGTGACGGTCGAATCAGAATATCATGGCACCAACGTTGGAGAGCTATGGATTTTGTAATCATTAAGGATGGGGAGTTGATCTGGAGCGAGTGCCCCGAGTACCACACGGCAGGAAGGATATGGAAACGACTTGGTGGACGGTGGGGAGGAGACTTCTCGTTTAAAGACTTCGGCCACTTCGAGGCTTAGAATGGAAGCGATAAAAAAGCTCATAACTATCCTCTATGACCTCATTGTGATAGGAAAATCTGTAAGCATAGATTTACAGCTAAAAAGGGACGTGCGCATGGCAAAGCGTATCAGAGAGGCAGCCGAAGAGTTTGACGAGGAAAAGCTCAGAAAGGTTATGATGAGAGGCCATGTGTTTCTAGGTGAAGAAGATATAGTCGGGCTCGCAGTAACGCCTATAAACAAGACCCGAGCGCTTGTTTCAATAGATTTTTTGATTATGTACAAACAAATGTATCTCGACTTACGAAGATGCAAAAGATCAAGAGGGAGGAAATGATGTCTGAAATACCTATCCTTGAAATTGGAGCAGGAGGAGCGTTTGCACTCCTAGTCATTAAAGAATTTAGGCATTGGACCGCTACGGCGTTAGCAAAAAAGAATGGAGGCAACCAAAGTGTCGGATCTTCAACCGTGCTGAGAAAACATGGGGAGAGAATAGCTTCCAATGAAACCGATATCGGAAATATCAAAGAAGGGCTCAAAGACATGAAAGATGAAAACACAAGAGAGCATAAAGAGATAAAAGACTTGATTATTAATGGGGGGAAATGAATTGCCAAGGAGGATCTATGGTATTATTTATCGGAATGATTAAAGAGATCCGGAAGTTCACGTCAGCATCCGGAGATAAGACGTTTACAGTGAAGATAGAGACCAATGCTTTAGGGAACGAAGGCGTCATGGCTAAGATTGATGACCTCGACCAACCCGAAGTTGGAATCGGGTGTGCCCTAATGAGCGCTGAAGAGTATGCTATATTTGAGAAGAAGCTGAGGGATAAAAAATGATTAAGAATCGGTATAGGCATAACCTTAACGCTTTTAAGCTGATCGAAATGATTCAAAATAAGCGACTTGGACCAGATGAATTAACTGCTCGTCAACGGAGACTTGTTGTTAAGTATTATATGGAGGAAGTGAGCGAGACGTCTAATCGAGCGATAGCCCTCTTGATAGGGGTGTCGGACCTCCATGTTAGCCGGTTGAAGCGCGACCTGCTAAAGAAGGCATCCTGGGAAGTGGAGCATATTGATGTTAAGATCATGGCCACAGCGTTCAAGAAGAAGAAAGAAGAGCTCCAGCGCAGGGCTATGGAAGGGCAAGATTATTCATTAGCATGGAAAATAGAATGTGATTACATAGCAAAGATGCAAGATCTTGGGTTTATATACAAAGAGCCCGAAAAGCACCTTGTCGGCTCGATTGAGCTAGACATGGAGAGAGGGCTCATGGAATATTTCGAGGAGAACGGTGTCCCGAGTGTCAGCCAGTTTATAGAAAGAATGAGTCAAATAGGAGATGGGAATGGAAACGGCAGTAAGCCAGGAGAAAATACGAAGCTTCTGGCAAAATCAGTCAATTAGATCAATCCAAAAGACCCATATCGAAGGTCTGAGGGTTGGAGGGCTAAAGACTGAAGCAGACATCGCCGCTCTTCTTTCATGGCTTAAGGATCCGATTGTAGCGACCAAAAAGAATTGTAGGCATAAGTCAGGCGAAGATCATGTCCCGCCTTTCAAATTCGTTGCTGATATACTGTTGATGCGGGTGTTCAATTACATTGTCTGGGCGAACAGGTCCGGCTCGAAGTCTTATTTGGCAGGGATGATAACCTGGGTGCTCAGCTCGTTCCTTGAGCGGCTAGAAACGATGATCCTGGGAGGGTCGTTTGAACAATCAGAGAAGTCGTACAAGGCTATGAATGATTTTTGGCTCTCTACTGGATTGGCAAATAAGTATCTCGCTCAAGACATGACGATGAAGAAAAGCCTATGGGTCAACGGAAGTATGGCCGGGGTGCTTACCGCATCACAAAAGTCGGTTCGAGGGCCTCATCCCCAAAGGCTTATACTTGATGAGATAGACGAGATGGACGAAGAAGTTTACAAAGCCGCCCTTTCGCAACCACAGAGTAAGCATGGCCAGAAAGCATCTATGGGCAGGCTCTCTACTAATCACAATATTGGCGGTGTGATGGACATGGCCCTCGAAAAAGCGTTCGAGTCCGGGACGAAGATTTACAAGTGGTGTGTCTGGGAGTGCCTTCAGTCGTGCAAAGATTATAACTGTTCTACCTGCAAACTCTCTTCCTATTGCCCAGGGAAGCACATGAAAAATGCTGATGGGTATTATCTGATAGACGACTTCGTTCAAAAACTCTATGAGCTATCAGACATGACGCTCCAAGTGGAATGGCTTTGTGAGAAAGTAGGCCGTGATGATCTTGTCTATGGCGCTCAATATGATGATGAGATAAACAGCCCGAATGATCTTCCTGTCTTTGACCCCACAAAACCGGTAAAGCTCTCGATAGATTGGGGAGGTACAAACCCGTTCTCGTGCGGAGTGTGGCAGGAGTTTAAGGGGCTTGGATGGGTGAGGGTCGATGAGGTCTATATGGGGAATACGACCAATTCAAGGTTCATAAAAGAGTGTAAAAGCCGACCGTGGTGGAAGAAAGTAAAAGAAGGCGTGGCGGACCCAAATCGTTCAGACCTAATTAGGGAATGGCGGGATGATGGGGTGGATCTGTATAGGGCTAAAGGTGATGTAGAGGAAGGAATCGAAGCCATGAGAGATTGCTTAAGCCCCGTGCTTGGAAAGCCAAAAATATATATCAATAGACGCTGCAGAGCGTGGAGAACTGAAGTTGGTCAGTATTCGGAAAAGAACGGAAAGCCGATCGATGAAAATAATCACGCTATGGACGAAACCAGATATTTTGTAGCGCGGTGGGTAAAACCATTAAAGCAGATAAGAGTGAGGGGGATCACGCAATGAAAATACCATACCCAAAGGTCAACATAGAGAACGGCCATGTCAAGGCCGGAATTGCCAATATAGATGTAAGATTCAAGGGCAGAGCCTGGGTGAGCCCTTCGATAGATGACGAGTCGGCCTGGGGAGGTGGCGATACATGGGGAGAGAGCCGGTTCCAAGCGCTCAATGAGCCGTCGATACAGCTTAAATATTACAACTCATGGGGCTATATCTGCATCAATTACAACGCAAAACAAATTTCGAGACAGAAACTAAAGCTCTATGTGACGAAGAAAGTTGGCTCTGCCTCGTTTAAAAACACGCTCACAAGGAAGCTGAGTACAAAAGAAGTAGCTTGGGTCAAGGAGAACCGTGGACTCCAGAGATGGGTAGCAAAGGACGTTGAGATCGAAGAGGTGTTGGAGCACCCGTTCTTAGAGATGATGAAGGCTATAAATCCACTCCAGAACCAAGCAGATATGTGGATGCTGACTGAGACTTTTATGGGGATTACGGGCAACTGTTATTGGTGGATGCGCCCCAATAATCTAGGAATCCCTTATCAGCTCTGGATTTTAGAGACACAGCGAACGGTCCCAGTGCCGGGAACAAGCATTGATAATTATGTCGCTGGCTATGTCCACCGGATAGGAATGAAAGATATCCCTTTTGATGCAGATGAAGTAGTCCATCATAAATATCCAAACCCTCATACAAAGCTAATAGGCTTGAGTCCTATGCAGGCGCTTCAAGACCCGTTGGTCATAAACGATGAAATGTATAGGTATGAGAGAGGGGTATTTGCGAACATGGCACGACCGGACGGAGTACTTGAAACTCAAGATGACGAGGTGCTGGCAAAGACAACTTTTAATAAAATAAAGAAAGAGTGGAATCAGACCTATGGCGGGGCGGCTCAAGCGGGCAAGGTGGCGTTGCTTGAGGGCGGAGTTAAATACAAGCAAATCTCAATGAAGCCAAAGGACTTGGGACACCTCGAGGGGAGAAAGCTCACGAGAGAAGAGATAGCGGGCGGGTACGGTGTACCGATGGCTTTGCTTACGCCAGATAAAGTGAACCTGGCCAACGCAAGAATAGCCTACGTCCAGTATATGAGGGACACGATTGACCCAAAGCTCAAAGTCTATGAGCAGAAGATAAACGAACAGCTTCTGATAAGATACGAGGATGAAAATATCTTCTGTGCTTTTGATGATTGCATCCCGGGAGACAGGGAGTTTGCGCTCAAAGAGAGGGAAGCTAATCTTAAGTCCGGATATTCTGTCATAAACGAGCTGAGGAAAGAGGACGGCAAAGAGCCACATGAGGAGTATGGGGACATGCCGATTATGGGTTCGAACATGGTTGAGTTCGACCCGAACGCTGAGCCCGAACCCAAGGTGCCGTTGCTTCCTCCTAAACCCGAAGAGGAAGAGGAGGAGGAAGAGGGTAAACTTGCCAAAAGGATAGCGAAGGAGATTTTTGAAAGGCTATGAATTTCGCAAAGATTGATACTGTAAAGCTCGTAAAGCTCGTAAAGAGTGAGCTGTTTATCCTCATCCTGAAGGAACATTTGCCCAAGCACCTGAAAAAGAAGTTCGATGAAGCTTTAGTCAAGAAGATCACTCATGCTCAATTTCTAAGGATAAATAAAGATCATATCAAAAAATACACAGCCCAGCTCGAGAAACGGTTCAATGAGATAGGGCGTGAGGTATTAGGTAACATCAAAAAGACTCCTAAGTCGTTTGACCGTTGGAATGAGGCCAGACGGCAGGCAGAAGCCATGAAGACGTTGATTAAAACATGGAAAGCATGGGTTGAAGCTGACGAGACAGAGAGAAGCGCCGTTATGCCAGAAGCTCTCTTGTATGCCAAATTCGATGTTGATCAATGGCTATTTAGCCGTCAAAAATGGAGGGGGATTTTTACTACGGACGGCAAGCTCTATACGGCAGCGCCGCTAAAAGACGGTGGTGTGATGGTGCTGGACGATCTTCCTGTGGAGATGTCGTTTGATCATACAGACCCAAGGGCAATAAAATGGGTGGCAGAGAACGCAAAGAACGCCGGCTGGTCGATAACTCAGACCCAGTACGACAGGCTAAAAGTCGTTCTCATGGACTCTCTGGCCGATGGTCTTTCTATCCCCAAAATAAGGGATAAGATTGAAGAGGCGATGGAGGTAGCGGCTAAAAGGGCAGAGCAGATAGCCAGGACTGAGGTGCTCAAGGCTTCGAACCGAGGCGTATTAATAGGGATGAAACAGAGCGGAGTGGTAGAGGGGCGTCAATGGCTGGCAACGATGGACAACAGAACATGTTTTCTAGCCAAAACAAAAGTCATGACAGATAAGGGGGAAAGGAATATTGAGGATATAAAAATAGGTGAGATTGTCTTGACTCACCTTGGGTGGAACAGAGTAAAAAATACATACAAAAGAGAATACAATAAGCCATTAACTGAAATCAAAATGTCAAACGAGAGGACATTAAGGGCTACTCCTGACCATCCAGTCTTTGAGATGAATCGTGGATGGGTTGATGCTGGGGATTTACTTGCTGGCTCGAAACTTCAAGCTTGTGAAAACAAAATGGTTTATGTCAGAGCAATTAACAATATCGGTCTCCTTGAGGCGAATTACCTTATAACCAAGGGCAAGAAGTTTTCTGTCTTTAATGGAATCTTTCTTAATATCAGAGTGCCAATATTCACTGTCAACTTCAAGACAAAGATTAAGATGTGGAATAAAAAAATCAATACTATAAGTAGAAATTTGATATTCTTGAATGAAATCAACTTTAAGAAACTCAAGAGATTTGCGTATCGTCTTTTCAAGCGATGTTTCTCCAGAGTGTTTACGATAACAAGAAAAAGAACAAAAACGTCGGATCCCTTTTTCGCTAGGGCAAATGCGAAACCTTTTTTTGCATTGAAGACATTGAATATAGACAGGAGGACGCCTACATTCTTCAGAACAATATTTAATATCTTCTCTTTTTGCAGTAAATATTTTTCCGCACCGCTTACATTCTCTATAGAGCGTAAATTTTGTTTTGCATTCTCGACTACAGACGATATATCTATGAGAAATGTTTTTATAAACAGAAAACTCCTTATTGCATACAGGGCACATTTTTATAATTTTTTTCCCTTCCTTATGAGCGGTCATGTAGCAAGCACGAGAACAATATTTCCTTGGACGGCTTCGATAAGAATAAATTACTTTTCCACATTGTTTACAAACGCTTTTTTTCCTAGTGATAGTAGACTTATGATAGCAATCCGCAGAACAATAAATCGATTTAAGAGAAGTAGAAGAAAACTTTTTTCCGCAATATTTGCAAGAATGCATCATTACGCTAGATATTGTACATCAAAAGTCAAAAGAAGTAAACCACTATTTGTTTATAACTTGGAAGTGGATAAAGCAAAAACATATTTTGCAGAAGGCATCTTAGTGCACAACTGTACAGGTTGCGCTGAAATGGACGGCACTACAATGGCGTTAGATAAACCGTTCTTTAAAAAAGGGAGCTCAACCATGTTGGGTGGCATCCATTTTGCTTTCGACTATGAGGAGATACAGCATCCTCCGCTTCACGTTTCGTGTCGCTGTACGCTGTTGGCAATCCTAAAACAGGTTTAGATATAAAAGCATGACCGAAAATTAAGGAGGCTTAAAATGAGGGAGCTAATAACGCAAAGAAAAAACCTGAGCGAGGTCAATTTCGCCGCCCAGGATATTGTCGATGGGTTCATCGATGAAACACTAAAGGGGGACTGGCCGTTTACGACCGATACGGAGATCCCGTTTGTTAGGAAATTCTACATCCAGGATGAGATCCAAACAAAGGCTACACCAAGGCAAAAGCTGGACGCTGGTCAAGTTGTCCACTATATCTCGACTGCGGCACTAGATAGGGATCATGAAATAATGAAACCAAGTGGCGTGGAGCTTAAACACTACAGGAAAAATCCATTGGTGCTGTGGTCGCATGATCCCACAGATCCAGATAACATCGTTGGTAAAAACGTATGGGTAAACCAAGACCAAAAAGGGCTTGTTTCGTTAACCCAGTTTGCGTTGTCAAACGAGAAAGCAGCTAAAGTATACAACCTATACCGGGATGGTTTTCTCAGGGCATGGTCAGTCGGGTTTACTCCGCTAAAGGGGAAGAAGCCAAAGCCTGATGAGAAGCTCACGTTTATAATGGGCGACACTCCAAAACCAGGTGAGGTTATGTACGTCCATGAGAAATGGGCGTTGCTTGAATACTCTGCCGTTGGCGTACCGTCCAATCCAGAAGCGCTCACAGAGCAGGTAGCGAAAGGCTATGAGCTCACAGACGAGCTTGTCAAAGAGCTTGAAATAAATTTGGAGGGATACGAAATTGGGAAAAAAGACAAAACGATCATTGACCTTGGAGGGATATTAGGCGATGGGGAGTCGAAAGAAAAAGGCAAAGAAAGCAAGGAGGAAGAAGGTGGCGAAGAAGGCAAAGAGAAGGGCGGTGATGGGCTAAAAGGCATGGACTTAGAAGGCAATCCTTCAGCTTGGGATATTGCCTCAGCTTTAAGGGCTGTATTTCGGAAGAAGGAAACGAAAGATAAGTACATTTATGTCGCAGATCTATATCCTGTGAACTATCCTGATGGGCACTGTGTTGCTGAAATAAACACCGCCGGCAAGCCGAATAAATATTTCCTTTATGATTACACATACAACGAAGGCGAAATTGAAATCGAAAACCCACGGGAACTTGATCTTGGATACACAGCGAGATCGTGGACTGAGATACTCCAGAGAGCCGATACGACCATCATGACAACCGAACTCTATGAAGGCATAGCTGAGAATATCGAAGGCATGAAATCGGAGCTTATGGAGCTAAAGGCTGGCCGTGAAATCTCGGCAAAGAACATGAAAATGTTAAGCGAAGTGGCGGAGAAAATGGAAGAAGCGACCACGGCGGTTCGTGCACTGCTCGATGCCAACAAACCCGAAGAAGGAAAACACGATGACTCCAAAACGATAAATGTTGAGGCTCTGATGAAAGACGTTAAAGTTGACAAGGAGGATGAAGCTGTGCTAACAAAAGAAGACCAGCTAAAAGTGCTCGAGGATATAAGCATGGACGACCTGGCAAAGGAAGTCATGGAAAAGCGAAAAGGGAAAGTGAGTTAAGGAAGATGAAATTTAGCCATACTAACCTATACCCCAAGAAGACAAAGGCCCGCTATGAGCTTCTAAAGGAGCCGCTAAATGCATATAAATAAACACTTTACGCCGATATTGGGAAAAACAGAGGAAAAATAACAGAAAATGCACAAAAAAAGGCATATTTCAAGTAATAACGCAACATAAAGCCCATAACAGGGCTTTTATTTTTAAAGGTAGCTGAAGATGAAACGGTTATCTGAGGTAAGCTGGACAGGTCAGGCGATGAAAAATGTCAAGGGACAGCAGTAATCGCTGGAGATGCTGAGGCTTACGGAAGGTAGCAGACAAATTTAAGTAAGGAGAAAAAAATTGGGAGACGAAAACAAAGACAACAAAATTGATAGTGTCGATAAGCTGAAGTTCCTGGTTGGTGACATCGTTGACCGCAAAATGAAAGAAGACGAGTTTGTCAAATGCGGAGACTTAAAAGAGCTCGTCAGAGAAGAGATGAAGCATGTTGTATCCGATGAGCTCAAAGACGCCTTCGAAGAGCAGATCAAAAAGCTCGAAAAACTCCCTGGCCAGAATGGTGAGAAAGACATCAAGGCGGGAGACAACGAGCTTAAAGGATTGTCGAAAACAGGGAACTACGATTACTTCGCCGAATATGCAAAAGACGTCTATCTCGCAGGCATGAGAGGAGCCGAGCCTTCACCTAAATTCGATGCTTGGCAGGGAAGCGTTAAGGCGTACAATAAAGTAGTCAAGGCCGGAGATCCAAGTCTTGAAGTCGGCGATCCAGAGCAGGGCGGATACCTCGTGCCAGAAGAGTTCTCAGCGACACTGCTTGAACGTGGATTTACAAACTCAGATTTTATCAGCCGGTGTACAAAAGTTCCGATGCAGACCAATCAGGTCGGGATGCCTTTCCAGGAAGACTTCACTCACACATCATATCTGCATGGCGCTATGATGGCATACTGGAAAGAGGAGTTGGGGACAAAGGTGGCCACGAAACCCAAGTTCGGAAAAGTTACACTGAAACTCCAAAAGCTGATTTTGATGGTCTATTCTTCGGACGAGCTGCTTGAGGATTCAGTCGTGTCTATGGAGCCGTTACTGAGAAAGAAAGCCGGAGATGTGTTCGGATGGAAAATCGACGAATCAGTGATCAGAGGTTCAGGAGCAGGCCAGCCGCTAGGAATACTCGGAGCACCCGCACTTGTATCCCAGGCTAAAGAGGCAGGCCAGGCAGCTGATACGATTGTCTACAATAACATAATTAAAATGTGGAGTCGGATGCACCCAAGAAACCTCGCTAATGCGGTTTGGGTCGCAAACTCGAATACGTTCCCACAGATAGCGACAATGACGATCGTTGTTGGCACGGGTGGAGCACCTGTTTACCTGCCAGCCAACGGTGCGGCTGGAGCCCCGTTCGGGACGCTCATGGGTAAGCCAATTATCTTCACAGAGCACGCTTCGACGCTGGGAGACCTCGGTGACATAATGCTCATTGACTTCTCGGAATACCTCATCGGACAGAAACGAGGCGCAGGAAGAGGAGTTCAATACGCGAAATCTATCCACGTTCAGTTTATCTATGATCAGACAGCGTTCCGGTTCGTACTCAGGATGGACGGTCAGCCTTGGTGGCCTTCTGTGTTTACGCCCATCCGTGGAGATACTCAGTCACCTTATGTCGCACTTGCGGAAAGGGCATAGAAGGAGGATAAAATGGCTTATGTAGCAATGCAAAAAAAGTTTGACCTGGATACGGTCATCACACTGAAGGTTCCAAACGCCATAATCTCAAGCGCGACCACAACCACTCAGAGCACTCCGTATATCTCGATGGCGAAGTCGTTCCACCTGGCTTTTATCATGCAGCCGCTTGATACGACTCTTGCGGGTGCAGTGACGGCCTGGCTGTTAGAAGCAACAGGCTCAACAACCGGACTCAAGACAGGGACGCCTTTGGGGACTACATCATGGAGTGCAGGGACAGGAGACCTGGGGATTAAAATCCTGGAAGTTGAGAGCGCAGAGCTTGATGTGGCGAACGGTTATGATTTTGTGGCACTCAAAGTTAAGACGGCGGGAGCCGACTCTTGGGGTGTCCATCTTATCAGAGGCCCGAACAGATACGATCCTGCGAGCCTGATTTAGTGATATAGGAGGCATGAGGTGGAAGTTAAACTAAAGAAACCCTGGAAAAACCACCCTGCCGGAACTGTCATCGAGTCAGTAAGCGATGGTGTCATGAGTGATCTCAGAAAGCTGGGAGTCTTAGATACTGGGAGAAAAAAACCTTCCAAAAAACCACCTGTGGTTTCGATGGAGGAAAAGACCAAATCGGTCATATCTCCTGTAAATAAGATGATCAGCGAAGCACCTAAAGAAAAGAAAGAGGAGGGGGAGGCCAAATCCCCCTCTTCATCCAAGGAGAAGTAGATGCTGGAAATCAAATTCAAAAAGCGATACAGGGACTACAATAGGGGTGATGTTCTGGAAGTTACAGATCAGAGGCTCTTGACACGACTGCTAGTGCTTGATGTTATCGAGTTCCCAGGGAAAAGGTACTTAGTAAAGCCCGCAAAGAAGAAAGTTGCGGCAAAAAAGCCCACTCTGAAAGGAACCGCAAAGAAGAAATCCTTGACGAGTGTGAGCAAACCCAAGACGGCCAAGGAGACTGCGGAATCTTCGGGCTAAAATAGGAGGTAAGCAATGGCACATGAATTTAACACACGGGGAAGTAATTGGTATGGGAATTTCTCAGTATGGGACTCAACGGTATGCCCTCAAAAGCATACGTCCCTTTTTGAGCTAGTTCCCTTGGCAATGCTGTCATATCCGAACCTAGCATTTACGTTTTTCGATGACTTCATCACCATGCCATCGACCAAGGCCGCACAATCCGGCCATTGGGCTGTGACTGAGGATGATGGAGCAGACGGAACGGACGCTGTGCAGGAAGCCGTAAACGGCGTTTATCGCCACTACTGCGACGGAGACGATAATGACGAGGCATACGTCCATCACAATCTCGAGATGTTCCAACTCAGGAATGGGAAACACTTATTTTGGCAAGCTCGGGTCAAGTTGACCGAAAGTGCCACGAATAAGGCGAATTTCATCGTCGGACTGAGTGAAAACGTTGGGGCAGACCACTTGGTTGATAACGGAGGCGGACCGCCAGCTAACTATGACGGCATGTGCTGGTACAAGCTAGACTCGAATATGTTTATCGAGTTTGAGACATCGTTGGCAACAGCACAGGTTGAATCATCTGATGTGGCCGCTCATACGTCCGGCACGTGGTACGAACTCGGTGCATGGTGTAAGCCTAACACGGCTACGACGTTTACAGTGTTTCCGTATTATCGGATAGGCACAGCGAACGGAGTTCTGAGGGCATCCAATACTCACGCATTGACTCTTACGGGTCACGGTGAGATGGAAGCCTTTTTTGGTGTCAAGGCAGGCTCTGGAGCCGAGGAGTATATCGAGATCGATTACTTCTGGGTATGCCAGGAGAGATAGGCGATAGTGAAAATGAATCGGGATAACGGGGCAGAGATGGCCTCTGGCTTGTCCAGGTATGGCGTCCCTTCCCCTGTTCCCGATAAATAAAAAAAGGAGAATAATATGAAAAAAGTAAAACTTATTATCGAGGCAACAAAAGAGGAAAACGAAATAACCATTCCATTGCATATTCGAGGCGTCGAAACGTGTACATCTTTTAATGGAGAGCCAAAGTTGGTCATCACCGCAATCGGTGAGAAAAAATCAGAAGTGGAAAATTGGGGGAAACTGGCAGTTGAAGCGACCCCATTTTCGGAGTGAGGCATGGAATCAAAACCATACGAGCAGTTCTGGAATATCCAAGCAGAGCCGCTAGAGCTAAACAGCCGAGCTGATATGAGGTGTATTTTCTGTAATGGAAAAATGGAGGTCTCACATGGCGTATATTTCGAGTTCGAGCTTACCATGCACGGACCCGTTGATAAGAAAAGTCACGCTATGGATACGTGGGTCAGATGTCAAGATTGCGGATACACAAACGTGCACGGAGTCGCTATTAACGAGGCGACACATCGGGCTATTGAGAGAATAGTCCAGACCGCTCCTCAGATGGACCCGCAGGGTAAAATCACAGAAAGGGATGCGGACTTTGAAATCGAGGAAGGGACGAAAGGGATGGTATTCCCTTTCAACAAAAAGGAGCCAAATATGAAACCAGGAAAACCTGCATGGGACGGGTATGAAAACATAGTCGCTCTTGTGCCAAAATTTGATATGACATGCAAGATGTGCGGGAATTGGATGAAGATGGAGAAGAACAAAGGGAACTTTAAGGACGTTAAGCTCATAGACGGACAAGTACCTCTTGTGCTCAGGCACTCCAGGATGCATAAAATCCGGAGGACGAAAGTTGTAAAAAGACTGAGGCCGCCGTTTCGGTTTCCGTTTTTTGACAAGTTTCAAATAACAATCGAAAAACCAACAGGTAATTGGTTTACGTTGCCTGTTTTTAGGATAAGCTACAAATGTCCTGTATGCGATTGGCTGCCTACGTTTATAGTGCCAGTCCCGCAGGATTACTGGGATACAATTTTAGGGCTGAGGAAAGGCGAGCCGATGTACTATCCACCGCTTGACGAGTGGGGGAAAGAGGCGGATTACGACCTCGTAAAGGAGAAGCTCGAATCTCTCGGCTACGTATAAGGAGGATAAAATGAAAAAGCTGCTTATAGCCTTAGCGGTTATACTGCTAATTCTTCCGGCGTTTGGGAACTTGAGGTACTCGTATGATTTCTTGGCTGCTGATGAGACGGTGGATGATAATACAACTTCAGTCCACGGGACAGGTTTTGCTGCATATACGACAGGTGGAACAGTTCAGGAGGCTACACATTTGGAAGTTCATTCCCATAGAAAATTTGCCATACAGGATGATATTGGAAGTTCTAGCGGTGGTAATCTCGTATCTTTGACGGCAACAAATACTATTGAAATGTACATAAAGGGAGTTACGGATGCGACGAATTTTACTTTCGATTGTCTTACAGTGAGGATAGTTAGGATTAATTAACGGAGGTGTAAAATGGCCGTAGCTTCAGATTCTTTAATTACAGTCGAAGATTACAAGAGCTGGAAAGGAATCGAGAACAGCATGATTGAAAGAGACGCAATCTCTCTTTACTGTTCTGCAGGAGACGCTACGGCAGCTACAGTCACGAAAAGTGGAGATACTCTTACCCTTGTGATCACAGGCGGGACAAGTGCCGGAACGAACGCCTTGGATTTAACAGCCGCAGCAAACGATACGCTCGGAGAACTGGCCGCAGTGATTGAGGCTCTTGCGGGATGGACAGCGACTTTAATTGGTTGGAGTTCAGCGGATTCGACTGATCTAAAAAACCTAGCCTCGACAAGCGTGCTCGGTTCATCGCTGGAAAAGACGCTTATCTTTTACGATAACTATATCATCGAACGGATGATTGACATGGCAAGCGATGTTATAGAGAATTACCTGAACAGGAAAATTAAAACTGCCACATACACAAACGAAAGATACGACGGCGGAAAAGACATGATCTTCCTCGAGCAGTATCCGGTCACAGCCGTAACTCAGGTGTGCAACGGATATGAAGACCCGATAAGGATAAAAAACACGTCTGGAAAATTCAACGCCTATGCGATTGTATCGGCTACGGGGGTTGCGTTGAATGTAGATGGAACGCCTGTAGCAGAAAAGACCTTTGCATCGTATGCGACAATGGCGCTCTTGGCGGCGGCTCTAAACGCAGAGAGCGGATGGGAGGCGTCGTGTCCTACGAGTGCATACAACGATTGGCCTTCGAGCCTGTTGTTTGTCCAACCGAATGTTTTCTGTCTGGACATGTATGGATACCTTCAATGTCCTAGTGATCCGCTTGAAGACTACACTTTTGACCTCAGAGACGGGATTGTTTATCTTCCTGGGGGATTCGCAGGTGGGTATAAGGATGTTTTTGTCACATACGTTGCCGGATACTCAACGGTTCCGGATGATATTATCTACGGCGTGTGTAAATTTGTGGGCTGGATGGACGACGGAAGAGAGGAAGACGAAAGCATGAAGGGTGAAAAGTTGGGAGATTACAATTATACGAGAGCCGACCTTGAAGAAGCCTTATCGGTCTCGGAGATCAAAGCGCTGAGAAAACACAGGAGGCCGTTGATCTGATGAGCTTAAAAACTATGATCCGGAAAGCGCACACAAAATGTGACATCAAATCTCTTTCTACCTCTAAGGGTGCAGGAGGAAAACTCACTAAAACCTGGAGCATGAGATACCATGATGTACCATGTCGAATGAACGCCGAGATGTCTCAAGCTGAAATACTCCGTTATCAAAAAGCGAGCATATTTCCGGATTTTATCATGTATGTCTTGTACCGGAGCGGGATAGAAATAACAGACAGAGTGATTTTTAAGAGCAGAACTTTCGATATAAAAAAAATAGACGACTGGGACGAACAGCAAAAATATCTTAAACTTGCATTAAAGGAGATTGTATGAACGAAAAAAAATCCAATACTCCCGAAGAGGTTCTCGCACGTTTTCTTGCGTGCTGGAAGGAGAGACAATGGGATAAAATGGTCGAATTTACCCAGCTATCCTGGGTTGATGCTTGCGACGACCCAGTGGAAATGCTGAAGGGCACTTTCTCGTATAAGCCACTTAAAATTACCGTTGTCGGAGCGGAGAAAATAAGCGACGTGGCGTATAAAGCTGTGCTGGATATAGCATACGCACCGGCAAGAGGAGTTATTACAAACATGAAAGTAGAAGCCAGGGTGATTTGCGAGGCCGTACCTATGCAGCCGGACCCGAATGGTGTGTGGGGTGTAAATCCTGAAAGTTTATGGAATAGGATCGATGGCGAAAAGACCGGTTAATCCGACAATAAAAATGAGCGGAGTGGAAGCTCTTGCGGAGAACTTTAACAAGCTGCGAAAAAAGGCGAGGGACGGAGTGAGGAAAGCAACGATGGTCACTCTTATGCTTATCCAAAATGACGCAAAGAGATTTTGCCCGGTTGATACGAACAGGCTGAGGGCTTCTATTTCTTCAAACTGGACTGATTCAGGGATGGCAAGAGGAAGGGTTCAAGGTAAAGTCGAAGCGAGGCCGGGCAAAAAACCGAGTACTCCGGCAGATGGAATCGGAAACCCAGACGCCTTGGGACTAAAGGGAATAACCGGAGTGGTTGGGACAAATGTTGAATATGCAGAAGCCGTAGAAAATCTCACTCCTTTCCTTTGGGGAGCTTTCCAAACGAACAAAGCCGGCCATAAACAGAGACTTGTAACAGCCCTTGGTCGGGAGTTTGAAACCTTGAGAGTGTAACATGAGCGATGCAACAGACGTACCTTTTGATGACATCCAAAACGCTTGCTATGCGCTTTTTATAGCCGCACCTGCGATTACTGGGACGGTTTACGATGAAGTCGATGAAAACGAGTCCTGGCCGTATACGATTTTAGGAGAGCCGAGCGACACTCCGATGGAAGCACGAGGCGTAAAAGGCCGGATTGTTATCGTCCCATTTGAAGTTTTTAGTCGTGGCGCTGGAGGGAAACAGGAAGTCTATACAATCATGAGTGAGATTGTGGTCAAGCTGACAGCAGCCAAATTAACGATGACAAACTGGAGTGAGATATGGAAAACATTTAATGCTGGAAGAGTCGTTAGGGAGCAAAAAGAGGGAAGCCCGCTTGTATTTCGTGGAACGGTTACGATGTTAATCTCGGTGGCGAAGAAATGAAGATCTTATTTTTAATTTTCGTAATAATAATAATAGTGCTATATTTATTGATTCTAGTATGTGGCATTATTTTTTTTGCTTCTATTGCATTAAAAAATAATCCGAGGAATTTTCAATGAAAATATTCGTAGCGTCAACAGGGAGATGCGGGACGGTTTTTATGTCCGAAATTTTCAGAAGATTGACCGCTATCCCGAGTTTCCATGAGCCAAAACCAAGGTGTGATGGCGAGATTCTAAAATATATCAACAAAGATAATACGCTGAAAAGGATGCCTAACAAAGTGATGCAAGAGCTTGTGAATAAAATCACTCAAGTAAGAAATGATTCAGTCGATGGTAATTATTTTGAATCAAGCCAGTTATTCGTAAAAAGTTTTTGCTATTGGATGATCGAGGCATTTAAAAAGGACGTTTATGTAATTTATTTACACAGAAATCCAATAGAAGTAACGATGTCATACTACAAGAAAAAAATACACCAGGAAAAACAATGGAACAGTTGGCATCTTCAGAGTCATTGGGGCAAGAACATATTGAAGACAAAAGGGAAGCTGAGTTTCTATGAAAACTGCCTGTGGCAATGTTATGAAATCAGAGAGCGGTTTTTACGTTTATATTGGGAACTCCCAGAGCCAAACACGTTCGAATTTGACTTTAGAAAATTAAACGATGTGACCGAATGGAAGAGGCTTTTCAGGCAATTCAGAATAAAGCACAAGCCGTTTTCCAGCCTTCCCGTTGTCTCAAAAAATGAAATTGCGGGAGACAAACTGGAAACGCTGGAAGGGCTTTTATCGAAATGGGATGAGCCTGGGGTGTGGCCAGAGGACGAGCAGGATGATTTCGATCGGTTGGATTCGATAATTGACGAAGGTCAAAAAATTATAACTCATAATACAAGAAGGATGGTAGCAAATGAACTTAGATGATGTCGCTGTGGTGGTGACAACGTTTATCCGGCCAAAGGAGCTTATGACTTGCGTGGCCAGTATAAGAAAATTCTACCCTGATATTAAAATAATGGTCGCCGATAATGGACGACCCCATGCAGAACAGGCCAAATTTATGCGTAATATGCATTGTGAGCACTTACTTTTACCTTTTGATAGTGGGCTTGCGATGACGAGAAATAAAGCGTTAGATCGGCTCTCTGAATATCCGTACATCATAATGACAGAAGACGACATGGAGTTTACCGAAGAGTCGAGTATCGAGAAATTCAAGGCCGTCATAGAGGCGCATCCAGAAATAGGAGTTGTTGCCGGAGGGCTTGAGCTTGACTGCGGGACGAAGAATCTGTTTGCAAATGAGATATATGTAGATAAGTCAAAAAATATGTACAAAGTAAAAAAAATAGATTCCCCAGAATGGCATAACACAGGAGGGGTCAGATGGTATTATGCTGATTATGTCTATAATTTTCACATCATGCGCAATGCTCCCGATATCCGTTGGGATGCGGAGCTGAAACAATGTATTGAACATTTTGATTTTGCTGTACATATGAAGATAGAAACCGACTGGCTGGTAGCAGCGACTCCTGATATAGTTTGCAAACATCATGTGGCGGACGAATCCGCCGAGTATGTGAAACACAGACGTAACTTCGAGACCTGGAAAACATTCTTTAAGAAACGAGGCGTCCGTTTCTTAGAGAGCGATTCTGAGAAAACGATGAGGGATTTTCAGACAGTAGAAAAGCTCTCGTATCCGGAATACATATACCGGATGATAAGGACAATGAACGAAGCCCAAAGCGGGGTCGATATGATAGACCGCTCGCTATACAGGGATATAAATTAATTTTTTAGGAGGCTAAAATGGCAACTGACCACGTACCAATTTCAGGAGAATATTGTACTTTCTGGCTTGAGGGAGTCGCCGTGGCCGCTACCCGTACGTTCAATATGAACGTTGACCGGGCAAGCTATGGGACTTTTGTTGCTCGGGGTACGTCGAAATGGAGAACAAACTATGTCGCCGACATCGGCGGAACGTTTGATGTCGATGGACTCATCGTAGTCCAGGACACCTCCCCGACCGAAAAGCAGTTTGACGACCTGTTCACTTACATGGGAGCAGGGACACGGGTGACAATTATCTTCACTCTCCGAACAAACACAAGCGGGGAAAAGACGTTCATCTACACAGCAGAGGCGTATATTACATCATTGACAGCAAGTGCGCCGCAATTCGGGGAGGCCACATGGTCTTGTTCGCTGATCGTCTCGGGTGCAATAGCTCAGACGACAGGAACGGTTAGTTAAATTATAAGGAGGTTTCATGGAAGGAGCAATTTCGCACATTATCTTGAATCTCGATAAGCCGAGAAAATTTCGGATGGACATGACCGCAATCTATGATTTTCAGCATGAGACTGGGTTTAAAATGTCTCAACTCCCAACACTCGGACCAAAGATTGATGGGGACTCGTCTATTTTACTAAAGCTGATTTGGTGTGGAGTGAGACATGAGGACGAGAGTTTAACCTGGAGAGAGATAGGCAGGTTTATCTCACCGAAAGATTATGCTGATATTATGACTCGGGTGATCACCCACATCATTGAATCCCTAGGACTGAAGCGTCTAGCAAAAAAAGGAGAGAGGGCGACCCCCAAAAAGACGGTCCCCAAAAAGAGTGGGACTGGGAAGAAGCCCTCGAAACCGCAACAAAAGTAGGAATAGGGCCAGATAAATTCTGGCGGTTAACAGTACTCGAGTTTACGCTCGCTATCGATGGATTCGAGTGGCGAGAGAAAAACGAATGGTTCGGACGCGCAACTCAATCCGCATGGCTTATGAATATGTGGAGTGGGAAAGGCCAGAGAATAACTGCTTCGAAGCTCCTTCCTCCAGAACTCCTGGAAGGGGTGCTTCCTGGAAAAGGAAAGGTTTATAAAACAAAGGCAGAGTGGGAAGAGAACAAAAAAGAAATAATGAAAATGGCAAAATGGCACGGCCAGGTATTAAAAGCTCTGAGAAGAGGCTGGAAAACGGCTACTATTGTAGGCCACGGAGAGCTTATGAAAGACTTTAAGGGCAAGAGGAAATAGACAATGGCAACAAGTATAGGGCGGCTGTTTGCGATTATAGGCGCCGATACGTCTGAATGGGATCGCAAGATGAAGGGACTCTCTCAGAGCGCCGGAAAACTCGGAAAGTCGCTGACGATGAAATTGACGCTTCCCATCCTGGCCATAGGCGGGGCGGCGGTTAAGATGGGGGCTGATTTTGAACAGGCTATGGTAAACGCCAAAGCCGTAAGCGGTGCGACCGCAGAAGAGTTTGTTATGATGGAGCAGGTCGCGCGCGACATGGGAAAAGCGACCGTCTTCTCGGCAAAAGAAGCGGCCGACGCTATGTATTACATGGCCAGCGCGGGATGGAAAGCCAATGATATGGCCAAAGCCATAAAGCCAACACTCGATCTTGCCGCAGCTACTCAGAGTGAACTTGCTTTTACGACAAATGCAGTCGTAGCTTCGCTAAACCAATTTCAACTCGGATCGGAAGGTGCAGAGCGTGTAACAAACGTTTTCGCCGCCGCTATCGGGAACTCCCAAGCCACACTCGAAAAACTCAAAATATCTATGACCTATATCGGCCCCCTGGCTAAGTCTTTGGGCTATTCCATCGAGGGTACGACTGCAACGTTGATGAGCCTTTATAACGCCGGCTATGAAGCCTCTACCGCAGGGACGGCATTGAGGATGTCGTTTGCGAAATTGATGGAGGGCTCACAGAAGACGCGCGAAGGGCTCAAGATGATAGGTCTTGCCCTTGAAGACGTCAATCCGAAGTTTAACACACAGGAGCAAATAATCCGGAAACTTGAAAATGCGGGTATGGGAGCCGCAGAAGCGATCAAGATATTCGGCGTTCGGTCTGGTCCGGCTATGGTTGCGCTTGTCGGACAGGGATCAAATGCAATAGCAGAGTTTGAAGAGAAAATTACCGACACGACAGCAGCCAGCGATATGGCGGAAATGCAGGTTGATACCTTAAAAGGATCATTCAAGCTCTTGAAGTCGATCGTAACAGAAGTAGCAATCCAGTTCTCAAAGATTCTCGGTCCTGCTCTGAAGGATTTAATTGACAATAAAATACGTCCAGCCATAGAAAAATTCTCAGAAATGGCGAAGTGGAAAAAGGAGCTTATTGTAAAAGTTGCCGCCCTAGCCGCAGCGCTTGGTCCATTGCTCCTCGTTTTCAGCAAGTTGACAGGAGTTATTGCCGCTATGCCTGGATTGCTTGTCGCGCTTGCGAGCCCGGTTGGAATCGTCGTGGCAGCGCTCGCATTGTTGGCAATTACAATAGGGAAGGTCAAGCGTGGTATCGATGACATGACTGGCAAGACATGGCGCAAATCTATAAAAGCTATGAATGACGCTGAAGCGCAACTTAAGTCCCATGAAGTAGGCTATAGAGAGTTTCTTGTCGCCGTAAAAGACATGGGGAAAGAGGCTGATTCATTCTGGGAAAAATTTCTACTTAACAAAAGCGACGCCGCTAAAACGATTCAACAGCTAAAAGATGGAGAGATCAAGGGCTCTAAAGAAGTCGTAGCTGTCTATATGCAAATGGCCAAAGAAGCCGAAAAAAGAGCAGAGGCAGAAAAAAAGGCCATGGAAGACATTTCTAGGTTTGCGATGATTGAAGCGAAGGACAAGAAGAGCCTTGAAGTAGCAACAATCGCTCTAGCACAAGCACAAGAGGCATTGATTGGGACAGAGGAGGACTGGGGTTTAGCGCTCGGAGCCGTACAAGACGCCTTGTCAAGTAAATATAGGGTAACAAGCGAAGTGTCAGACCAGCTAAAAGCTCTTGAAGCGAGATTAAAAACCCTTATAGCCAGAGAAAAAGAGCGACGGGAGGGACTGTCAAAAGACGTTGCCCTCCAAGAAGAGTATGTTAAGTTTTATAACCTTGAAGTCGGACTCACGCTTGACCAACAGGCCGAACGTATCCAATGGCTGACAAAATACCAGGAATGGCTAAACGACCAACTCAGAGACGGGAAGATTGAGCTTGAAGCGTATGCAAAAGCGATGGACGGCGTCAATCGAGAAATGGCTACGCTGACAGAGAAGATTGTTGATACTACGATTCCAGCGGCAAAAGACTTTGGGGATATGATTGTGTGGACTGGGGATCAATTCGATACTTTGCCTGCTAAGGCTGAAATTGCAACGGGTGAAATGAGCACAAGTTGGAAAACCACTGCTACTGAAATGGGCGAAGATTGGGAAGCAGCTACGTCTGAAATGGTGACAGAATGGACTAATACTATAGCTGATATTATCTTAAAAAATGAAGACTTAGCAACGGCATTTAATGAACTCGGAAAGGCCGGCCTTGAAATCTTTGTAGATATGTTCGCAAAAATAGTAGCTGACTTCACAGTAGAGTTGATAAAACCACTTATGAAAGTCTTTGGAGAATTATTCAAATCAATGGCCATAAACATAGCGGCATTAGCAAAGTACATCGTATCGAATCCAGCAGGAATGAAAATGGCCTTTGCTGCAGTCGCCGCATATGTCAGCGTAAATCTTGTCAAAACAATATTAAGTGGTCTTGGGATAATCAGGACTGGTTATGATGAGGCCGGAAAAGCGATTCTTGAAAACTTGGAAGAAATACGGGCTGCTGGAGGGTTTATCTTAGAGCAAATAGAAAAATCACAATTATCTAAGCTTTGGCCAAAAGATGAAGATACAAAAACATCGGCTCAAATATATAAGGATGCGATTGAGTCTATAATTACACAATTTAAACACCTAGATGAGGGTGGCATATACTCTAAAGATAGATTGATAGAAAATTTTGAAGCTATGGTAGGAGCCGCTGAAGAACTTGGGATCACTGGGAGCGCAGAAATGGCAATGATTGTTCTCAAGATGAAAGAGCTTGGAGTAGAATCAGAGTCTCTGTCAAATTTTATCATTAAACAATTCGAACGGATACCAGAGCCATTAACAACCTTAATTGATGTCATCCCGAGTGTTGGTGATTCTGTTGAGGATTTACGAGAGCGGCTTGCGGCACAAAATGAAGAATTAGAAGGAATGGAAGTTGGCACGAAAGAATATGCGAAGCTGAGAAAGGAGATTACTGAAACTGAAGGACTTATTGCTAGGCAGATAGAAAACATCGCCTTATATTCTGATGACCTTGAGGGATTAGGGATTATTGCCGTAGATACTTTCCAAGGAATGAGAAACGAAGGAGTGCCTTGGACTGAAGCCGTAGAGGCTATGAAAGATCCCTTAATAGCACTGAGAGACAAATATGAAGAGTTAGGCTTAGAGTCAGACGGGACTCTTGAGAAATTATTTGAAATCGTAGAGGCCACAGAAAAACATGGAGAGCTTTTCGAGGCGATAGACGCAAATAAAGAAATAATCGAAGCACTCGGTATGGCAGGTGCTTTGACCCAAGAATCGCTGGAAGTTTTAGGCAGAAATGCAGTCAAAAGTTTCGAAGACCTAACCGCAGCAGGAGTAGACAGCGATATTGCTTTACAGGCGCTTGCCCCTAGTTTACAAGATTTGGTTAATTATGCCGATGCTTACGGACTTGAGTTAGACGATGCTACGCAAGCGCTCGTTGACCAGGCAAGAGAGGCCGGACACGTAGTTGATGCACAAGAGGACATAGGGAAAGTAACAGAAGACATCAGAGACGCCGTTGTTGAGATGAAGGATGCGATTCTTGAGTTTTTAGACGCCTTAAAAGAGCCGATGGCAGCAACAGTTGATTTTAAATATGAAATACCGGACTTCGAGGCGGAAATAGGAGACCTTAAAATCCCAGTAGATTTTGAGCCAAGAGACGGAACTGACACAACTTTCGTCTCACCTACTATCCCAGAGCTTCAGGAAGGGGGGATAGTAATGAGAGAGACGCTGGCCAGGATAGGTGAAGTTCCCGAAGCCGTAATCCCTCTGCATAAGTTAGGTCAGGAAGGACTTGGGGGTCTCGGTGGCGGGACAAAAATAGAGATGAATAATACAATCTATGCTATGGACAGTGAAGATGTTTATCATTTTATGGAGCAAAAAGCCGCTCCCGCATTGGTCAAGCTCATAGAGGGGAATGTAAGCGGGATAACCAAAGCGATTAAGGAAGAGACGGAGGCATATTGATCAATGGCAAACGAAACCTATTATTTATTTAACGATTATTTTAAGGACA
>Ga0208015_1000311_pt1 | contig 29953 bp, 53 predicted proteins | sample 26BtaG_FD_184101 | JGI IMG/M metagenome (GOLD analysis project Ga0208015, IMG submission 184101) | Marine viral communities from Cariaco Basin, Caribbean Sea - 26B_WHOI_OMZ_CsCl (SPAdes) (version 2) | ecosystem: Environmental > Aquatic > Marine > Oceanic | place: Caribbean Sea: Cariaco Basin...
ACAGAATGCTTTTGCTTTGCTTTAAGCTTATCCTCAAACTTTCCATACTCTTTTGGATAGAAGAAGCGGTCCTTGTTATCTTTAAGAGTGTATGATTTTCCATCACTTCTTACTATTTCTTTTTGTTTCATTTTTAATTTCACAAATATTTAACCTAAATGTGTTATTTGGGAAATGAATACTCTTCCCATCTATCCAAAAATTCAAATTTCTTTCTTCACAAAATTTTATAAATCCTTTTAAATCTCTCATATCAACATTATATGGCTCACTTGATAAATATTCCATATATCTATTATTAACCTTCGTAACATGGTCTATAATATTATGTGAGTCAATTGGTTCCTGGAGAAGATTTCTCCCAAACTTATCATGAATCCCAAATTTTCTAAGCATATTTGTGCAATTCTCTGTTCTTTTAACACCTAACTCCTTATGTATCAATTCCCTAACCACTCTAATCAAACAAGATAAGATTCTATGGGTTCTATCTAAACTAACCTCTTCTTTTTCAATAATCTTTTCAATTTTTTCTGCAAATTCTAATATTCTATCCTCATTTTCATTAAATTTATCAACATGAACAAAATTAGGCAGTTTTCTATCTAACCTCATTTTTTCTCCTCCACAACCTTCTTTAACTTATCAACAAACTTTGAGAAATCACTAAGCTTACACCCGCCATTAAAATTTATCCACTCTTCTGGTTCAAGACCATCCTTCCCTATCCTCATCTTCTCATACACATCATACTCTAAGGATTCACCAAATCTGCTCTTACTTCTTTTTTTCGTTAAAGATTTTAATTTACTACCCATCCTACACACCTTCTCCTCTATAACATTATTCCAACGAAATCTTTCATTGGAAACATTTTAAAATGTATATCCTACTATAAAAACATTTATATATTACAATATGTATAATAAATATATGGAAATTGATAAGAAAATAAAAGTTATGGCTAATACCTTCGGTATCCTTATTGTTTTGGATTTACTCTTAACTTTATTTGCTCTTAACATGTTTACAGGTGTTGAAGAATTAAATCAATTGATTCATTGGGCTGTTGAACAAACAGGGTTTAGTTTAAACTCGGTCTTAATACTAGTAATGATAATTTCTCTGCTGGTACTTATGGCCATGACTTATGTGCTATTAGATGTTAGAAAGAAATGGTTAAAGGTTGTGTTCCTAGTCTATTTATGGATTGGTGTTGTTAGTAGAGGATTAGTTGTTATCTGGAATATACTTGTTGTTAGCGGTTTGCTATTAGGCATTCTGTAAAATGTAGGAGGAGGCGGATAAATAGTAGGGCTTAGAATTCTCTCCGCCTAGTATAGCATTCATTCTAGCATTTATATAATTTATTAAACGGTCTTATAGATTATAAAACCCCGGAGAACCCGAAGGCTCATCTGGGGAAAAAAGAGGTGATTAAAATATATGGAGATACTACTATATAAATGTTTCTATACCATACCAGACCTTACCAGACCCAACCACACCTTAACCTGCCGCACCGGAATATGAACATGACCCTACCTCACCATACCGTACGCTACCGAACCTAACCAAACCACACCCGACCGGATTATGAGAACATGACCTCACCAAACCCTACCAGACCAAACCATGCCCCTCCGAACCACACCTAACTCTACCCAACCTAACCAAAACATCATTTCCAACAAATATCATAATAAGGACATCTTGAACCTGCATCTGCTCCCCAACTACAAGGGAACTTATTCTTGTCGTTGTTAGTTGCAGGCGCTGCACCCTTATCAACGAGTTCTTGCATGTCCTTAAACCAACCTAAAATACTTTCTATTGTTATTTGGTCGTATTCTACATCAAAGTAAAACAGTTCTTGTGTTTGTTTACTCTCATATATAAGTTTTCCTTTTCTTATACCTTCAAAGTGCATGTACAACATAACTTGTGCTATATGCTCTTTTTTTGGTTCTCTTAATGTTCTTAGATTAATACTTTTGACATCACCTATCTTAATTTCATTATCATTAGGGTCTTTAAACTTTAAATCATATCTTCCTTTGATACCCATCTCATTTTCTTTAATAGGCTGCTCACTATCAATTAAAATCCCTGCTTTTTTAAAATAACCTTCTATTCTTTCATGAACAGCATGTCCATTTTGAAATATATTAAACTGTCTTGGTGTTATTTTCTCTGGAATGCCTTTTATCCTAAAAATAATCTTCCTCGGACATTGATATATATCACTAACATGTAGTTCTCTTCTAACTACTTCATTCCTAGTACTAATTACTTCATCTATCTTTTCTTTTAGTTTATCCATCATCTACTTTCCTAGCATACTTGAATATCTTATGGTAAGGTATTCTCTGCCTACAACCCTTATCATAATCTCCATAGTGGTAATAATAAGGCATATTTAATTCTTTGTCTTTGCTTCTAAAGTTCATCATTAGGTTTGAGTCCATTAAACAGAAACTATCTCCTCCACAAAACTTACATTTCCACTTCTTGAATATTCCCTTAAGTATCCTGCTTTTTTTCATTTTAATCCTCTAATGCAACCCATATTGCGGCTGCAATTATTATCCACATCCAATAGTCCATTTTGATTATAAGTGCCAGTCTTTCCTGGCTGCCAGGCTTGGAGTTAAGGGAATGCCAATCCCATGTTCAGTTTTAAGTCTCCCCACTCACTAAGGAGACTATTGAGGATATGGGAATCGAACCCACGACGACCTTAGCATGCTTAGCTTTCACCTATCCCCAAATTGCAGATGGTGGGATTCTTTCACCTATGCACACCTGCATGGCATGTTTTACAATACCACACAACCTTTAATGGTTGATTATAATCTATGTGGTGTCCATGTAAAAACATATTTCTCCCACATTTTTCACATTCATCTGGCTTTACTAATTTGCCAGACCTTAAGGCTTTATAGACCTTTTCTCTTGCCTTTACTTTTTCTGGAAACCTTTCCTTTTGTCTTTTTTTATAATAATAATTATCTTTACTTCTTCCTCCCCTCCAATTAGGATTTAGGCTTTCTTCTTGAGAGTATTTCTTATGTTTTGCAATAGCTCCCAATCTCCCTTTTTCACTTGTGTTTTTGTTATCTACCATCTGCATATTGCCCAAGCCCTATTGTTTAGGCATTCCTTTTATCTATACCATCCCTCTGCAATTAACCATCTAAACTTCTTTTTACTCATTTGAATATCCTCTCAAATTCTTCTTTAATCTCACATAAAGTTATCCTGTCTAATCTAGGGTCATAAATCTCCAAATCCTTCCTTTTTATCCACTCTCTCAGTAAATTATCTCTTGCTTTTTCTACTCGCTCTTTCTTAATCCAATTCTTATCTCTATCTTTTACACAAGCAAGGTATTCTTTTAGTAGCAAAATATAAACACATTGCAGTGCTTTTATATCCTTCTTTAGATTAGTTTGTTCTAATACCTCATCAACTTCTTCAATTCTCTTTTCCAGTTCTTCTTTTAATTCACTCATCTTTTCTTATGCTCCTTATTTAATAACTCTATAAATGCTGATATACTTTTTAAACATCTATCTGAGTAAACTGTTTGTATTTCTATATTGGGAAAAAAGCAATAATGCCTCCATTGTGGATACCATTTGATTATTCCCAATTCAAATCCATCACACTTAGACAAAACTCTAAATCTCTTAGTTTTCTTAGTGCCTTTTGTTTCAACAAACTCTATCCATTTATATTTTCGCTGGGTTGAAAGGGATGAGTTCCCTTCTTCCAGTTCAGCTTTTAGTTTATTCATTTCTTCTCTATTGCCTCTTTTAATTCTTTGACTTTTCCTTTCCACAACCCATTGCACCAATCAGAACCTTTAATAAATTCCTTACTCATTCCTACACAAGTAACATCATTCAAACTTTTAATCTCCTCTAAAATCTCTTTCTTCATCTCTTGGCGACCTTTGAGTTCTGCCTTCAGATAATCTGCTTTGGGTATAGTTACAAAAATCTTAAAAAGAGGATTAACATTATCCTCTTTTTCTATCTCCTTTTTCAGTTGTTCTGTTTTTGATTTAGTCATTTTTTATTTTTCCTCTCTATCTCTTCATGTATATCCTTCATTAACTTTTGAGATAAACTGTTTAAATTAATCAAGTATTCATCATGCTCACATCCACTTCCATGCAACCATCCAATAGCATAGTTTAATGCTTCAGCAAATCTCATATTATCATTTAGATTAGCTTCTCTAACTACATCATCCCAGTTTAGTTTTTCCTTTTTCTTTTTCATTTTATTCCTCTATTTTCCTTAACCCATCATAGGGTTATAGTGCTTCATAAGTATTATCATTATGTTAATCACTATAAAAATTGTTATCACCAAATATGATGGTTCTCCTTCTAGCCCCCATTTCACTATAAACAAATTAATTACAAACAAAGATACCAAAAAGGCAAACACTATTGCAAATATTGATGTGCTTACATTGAAATACACTAATGAAGGTAGTCCTAGTATCAAAATAACCAAAGCTGCTATTATTGGTGTACCTAATATCCACTTGAACTCTTCTTTTTTTAGTCTCCAAAACTCTTTCCAAAATCCTTTTTCTTTTGTTTTTTTCTTCTCTTCCATCTTAACCTCCTACTTTATTTCTTATTCTTAATCTCCTCATAGTATACTTCTCTTTTCACAAGCTTTATTATTATATATGTAGTAATTATTAAAAAAAGTCCAAATGCTGCTAATGTCCAGTTTGGTAAACCGCCAGCATAGAATATAATAAAGAAGATAAGCATTAACCAAAGGCCACTTATAAAAGCATTATCATCACTTCCTAAATCCTTCCACTTTACTACTTTCCTAAACTTCTTTTTTTTCATCTTCATCCTCCACAATTTAAGTTAAACCTTACCTTACCATACCGTACCATACCTAACCCCGCCGTACCTCACCTGAATATGATTATGACCCTACCATACCCCATCAAGCCCCGCCAAACCAAACCTAACCGCACCAAGCCTCACCTTAAACATAAGTGAGGATTACCCCGAATTAAGGAAACGTAAGGACAATACGCTACCTATCACCGAAGGATAACCCTCAAAGGTTTCGGTGACTATCTCTTCTTACCAACCGGTAAGAACTTTACTAATTTAAAAGTTCCGTTTTCACCATACTTTTGAGGTCTATTATCTAACAACCCAATTCTTGCACCTGCATCTTCCAATATCCTTCTTAATATATCGGCGTCCATAATGTACTCCTCGTTATAAACGAGATTAAATTTCAATCTCCATTTATCAATTCTTGGTCTTGCTCTCATAATTCTACTTCTTTGAACAACAACCGGTCTTAAATCAATAACATATTTTTTAAGAGGTTTATCTTTTGAATCAATCAGTTTTATCTCATAAGGTTCTATTGCTACTGAACCTGCTATAACTGGTTTTGCTGATTTCTTCCCGAACTTAACCCAAGCCGCTGCATTTAATATAGCTGCCTTGATACATCTACTTGGAATATAGAGTTCTCCTTTATCATTCCTATAAGCAACTTTCTCCGCATCTTCTTCCGGGTCATATTGCTTTGCTGGGTTTTTCGTTGATGTTTGTTTTGTCATCGCTTGTGCTGAGTGCATAAGCAACGGACTAATCCCTTCAATTACTACTTCTACTTTTTTCATTTTATATTCTCCTAGATACGTTTCTCTAACGGAAACCATACCATACCTCGCCTTACCTTACAGCACCATACCTAACCTCACCGTAAGCATAATTAAATCTTACCACCTATCTTTACTAACTTAGCTTTGTAAAGTTGTGGACATTTTGGACATACTAAAACATTAGGTATTTTTTTATTGAACCTGCTATTAGAGGTCCTCACACTTTGTAATCTCGTTCCACATTTTCTACATTCCAATTTTATTATTATTTCTCCCATTATCTAAACCTCACCATACCCTACCGTAACGAACCAAACCCCGCCGAACCGAACCTCGCCACACCGCAATATGATTACAGTTTTATTTTTCTAAATAACTTTTTTAATACTGCTACTCTATTCTTAACCTTTGGATTAGTTAAGTCTAACATGTCTCCTTCTATAATAGTTATTACTTGGTCTAATAATTGTTCCTGACTCTTAGTTGTTAAATTACTTTGTAACTCTTCAACTTCCTCATTAATATTCTGTACTGCTAAGTTCTTAAGTGGTGCTTTCAAAACAATTGGTTTTCCTGTTGTATTAGAATCTGTTATTGTTTCATAAGTAAACTTATCTAATTTATCAACTGGTATATTAACCATTTCTGAAATCTTTGCTACTGTAAATTTCATATCTCTCAAATTAACAATTATTCTCCTCTTCTCATAAGGAGAGAACTGCCTACCATGAACCATATTTCTTTTAACTGCTTCTAAATAGATTTCTTTCTTTGTTAAACCAATTAAAATCTCTACTTGAATTATATCTTTCTTTAGCGTTTTTAATGCTTGCAACCTGTGCGCACCATCAACGAGATACAATTTCTTCCTTAACTCTGCAACTGTTATCAACGGAAATTTAGCCCCAGCCATCATACTTTGAGAGTAATCATAACTTGTTTGCCAATTAAAACTACTTCTTGGATATAACTCTTTATCTATTAAGATATTATCCCTTTTTACTAATTTTAGTTTTTTCCTTACCATCTTCATTAACCTCCCTCAATTGAACTTTCCTTCTACAACTTGGACAATTAACAAATACATACGTGCTTTGCGTTTCCCACTTCAATCCACAATGTTTACATTTCGCTCTCATCTTAATCCTCCTGCCATTGTTAATAATAATTATAATAAGTACTATATAAGTGTTTTGGTTATATCGAAAGTCTTATAAATAAAAAGAGTGCCTACTTCACCGAAAGTAGTCTTCTACCATCACCTCAATGCTGTCTAAAAAAGAAAAAAATATTATATTAATGGTAAGGGTTCTCCCCACCAATCTACTTGTTCTTCTTCTTCCTCAATGCCTAATTCTTCCTTTTCTTTCTTCTCTTCCATCTTCCTCTCCCTATCATAGACGCCTAACGCCTTGATAATATCCTCCTTTGGTGTGTACATCAATCTAATCCAACTCATCTTTATTCACCCTAAACTTTTTTTTGTTTTTAAATGCCTCATAAACTCTTAATAATAAATCCGGATTACTTGTTGCGAAGATGCCTTGTTTATGAACGAATTTAATAATGCCTGTATTAAAATCAATAATAACATTATTCTCCATTTCTTTAACAAACTCTTTTAATGTTATAGCCATTTTTTCACCACCTATGTTAATTAAAACATATCTACTTAAATATATTGTAATATATAAAGCTTTCGGTATCCTCGTTGATAATTGCTTCTGAGGTTCTCTTCAAAAAAAATTAAGAACGAGTTTATTTTTCGTTGATACTGCGTCTTCCAGCCATCTGTAAGAACGAGAATTTAATAGGCATTAGGCATTTAAAGAATTCGTTGATAAAAAATACTCACCTGCTAAACTATGAACGATTTTTACCAAATAGCAAAACCCTTGTTATTAGAAATAAATTCATAAAAATTTCTTACATTACCAATATCAAACTGCCTACAATCTTCTTCGCCTTTTGGTGTTAGGCATTTCTCCAATTCAATACACAAAATAGGATTATCTAAAACTTCTTTTAATCTACCAACTAACTTTTTATGTATATCTCCCTTAATTTCTAATCCATCATTATGGAAACCTTTTTTTAAATCTACTTTTCCATCATCATCATTTAATAGATAACAACATACAACCCATAATTTACCCCACCACCAAATATTATTTCTAAAATATTCTCCTTCTTTATTCTTTGGGTTAATACCCATTACATCAAAACCCATTTTATCCAACCTCTTTTTTATATTCCTCAAAAAAGGCGTCATCTATTATATAATCCCTTTCATAATAATAACTTAATGATTTCTTTTTCATCTTTTAATCTCCCGAAACTCGTTCATCAGTTACTGCCGAAATATCAACGAGTTTCTTTCTTGCTCTCCATTTCTTATAATATGCCTTCCTTTTTTCTTTTATATCATCTCTACTATAATATTCCTTTCTCTTTTTCTTTCCTTTCTCACTTTTTTCATATTTCTTATAGATTTCTTTAAGTTTATCTTTATTTTCTCTTAACCATTTCTTACGCTTTTCAGTAGCCATTTTTCTATCCTCTATTTTCATTATTAACCCTACCTATTTTATACAAATAGTGGGTTAGATTAACACTTTTTATCGTCGGTGTAGCCAATTTTAGCTATAACACTATGCTTTACTAAATCCTCGTCATTATTGCCTAACAAAATAGAAAATTTAAACTGCTCATAACAAGTTTTACAAACTTCATCTCCAAATAGATTAAACTTTTCCTTAATTGTTCCTCTACAACAATCACAATTTTTTATTTTTTGTCCCATTTTTTAATTCTCCCGTAAGTTCTTTTAATCTTTTCTCTTTAAATGAATTTAATTCAAAATTTTTTGATAATCCAAACCATATAAAGAAATTTTGAGATAATACAAATTTAATATCTTCATTATCATTTATTTTTTTCATTTCTAATCTAATCCTTTTTTTGAGTTTTTCCCTATCTATCATTATAAAACTTCTAAAACACAATTACTTTCGTTCTCGTGCTTAATTCCCCGTTTGTCATCAACGAGTATCTTATCATCTGCTTTAATTTTTTTCTTACAAACATAACAAATACAAGTTAAATCAAATACATTTCTCATAAAACAATATTCCTTATTTTCCTTTGCTTTCATATTATTAATTACCTCTTAATCTAACTATCTCGCCCTCGTTAATATGACTTTCAGTATTGTTTTCTGTTAAAACCCATATAACCGGTTGTCTTATCTGCTCTTTTATTCTGCCGAAATACCCGTCCGTTAAAACAACTAAAACCTTATTCATATTGTTAAGTTCATTTACTTCTTTCAACAAACAATTTATTTCCGTTCCGTCCCATCTGCCCATTTTCATATTCTTTATTTTCTCTATGTTACCATTACTAAACTCTAAATTCTCCCAAACTTTCGTCCCCCAAGTTATCACTCTTAATTTAACGCTTTCATAACTCTTGGCTATCCCTATCACTTCGCTAATAAATTTATCATAATCACTTTTTGAAATACTACCAGAAACATCTATCCCAACTATTAAATCTAAATTCTCTTTTTTACTCGCCGGTAAATAAAAACCACTCGCTAAACTTCTCTTACTCGGTTTTTGGTAAGTAAAATCATTAGGAATATTTTTTAGAATATGCTTTTGTAGTTTATCACGCCAATTTATCTCGGGATTTAATAAATCTGCTATCATTCCCTTCATACCTTTTGGTGTGTTCCCTCTTTGCTTTGCGTGAGTATAACCTTCGCTTAATATCTTTTCCCAATCTTTATTATTATTATTATTTTGTTGTTTAATCCTACCTTTTTTATCTAAATCGCCCTTTTTATTACCATTTCCTTTATAAAGGTGGCTATCTGCTTTATCTCCTCTCCCGTCGCCTTTTCCGAAATTAGTATTAGGTTTCTTTTTAATCTGACTACTCAATTCAGTATAAATCTGTTCTACTGATTTCTTATGAATTTCCTCAACTTTAAATCCTAACCCTTCCCATTTATTATGTTTAGGTAGAACACCACCATCAACTAAACTAAATCCCTCATTTAGTAAAGTATTATTAACTATCATATCTGCCGAAATATTCCATAACTTCCCATCTTTACTTTTACTTTTTAAAGTTTTTAATCTATCAATATGTCTAAATGCTATATGAAAAATCTCGTGTGCTAAAACACCTCTCAATTCTTTTTCTGATAATGAATTAATAAAATCGGGACGATAAATGATTTTACCATCACTACACGCCCCGATAGTTCCCATTTCTTTAAGTTCGTCGTTTTGTTCCTCTCTTATTTCTGCGTTCAACAAAAGGTAAGCCCAAAAAGGTTTTTCATTTCCTAAATGGATTTTTGCCCTCGTAATTTTCTCTTTTGCTGTAAGTTCGCTGTAACTAAACATTTAATCTCTCCCAACATCTAAAAGATATTTTCCATACTCGCTATATAATTCATCTTTCCACACTTTACTTTTAGACACATTATTCTTAAAATGTTGTGGCGAAATTGCTTTAAGTAGTTTCAATAATAAAATCCCAAATTCTGCCTCTAAAAAATTACATATCTCTAATTGTTGGTTTAAAGATTTTTTGTCTTTATCGTATCTGCTTGAAAGTCCGGCTATAAGTGAATATTTCAAATCCACGCCATCAACGAGTTTAACACTTTTAGGATTTTTTAAAATGTCGTCTATATTAACGCTTTTTTGTAGCTTAATGAAAGCCAAAAATTCAGTAGCCACACCCTCGCCAATTGACGCACTTATAATATTGTGCTTGTCTTTTTCCTTCTTTGTGTGTTCTAATAATTTACTCGTCCTCTCCCAACCTCTCGGTGTTATCGCTTTACTCTCTCTATCGTTCTCAACTTTCAATAAATAATCATTCCTAAATTTCAAAAATGAAATTATGTTTGGATTAATGTTATTGTTTAAAGCCCACTCAAACCATTCATCGCTATCTATTACTAATTCAACTTCGCTTTTTCTGTCCCTTAATGGTAATGGAATATCGTAAGTGTGTGCTTTATCGCATAAACGATTTCCTGCCCCGATTACTAAAACATTTTCGTTAAGTTTCTGTTCGTCTATTTCCCTATCGTGTAATATCTGATAACACGACGCTAAAACACTCGGGGGGGCTAAATTCATTTCATCAAAAAATAAAATCCCGTCGGCTTTTTCCTTTGTGAGATATTCCAACCATAAGGGAATAGCCCATTCCAAATACTTTTTCCCGTCGCTATCAAATTTAGGTAATCCTTTCATATCGCTTGGCTCAAATTGAGATAATCTCGTATCAAACAATATAAAATATTTCTCCGGTGTTTTAAGTAATTCTGTTTTCTTTTCCTTTGTTGTTTTGTTCCATTCAATAAATTCTCTCTTTCTCTCCTTTGCGATTTCTCTCGCACTATCTTTTACTATCGCACTCTTACCAATCCCAAAAGCCCCGTAAATAAATAATGGTGTTTTAGTTTTATAATGTATCCCCACCATATTTTTTAGTTCGCTTGGTTTTATATTTTTCATTTTTTTAATTCTCCCTTATATTTCGTTCAAAACTAATTTACTACCAAACTCTTTGTAAATCTCTTTTAAGATTTTGTCCTTTTGTTGTTCTCTCTCTTTTACTCTCTCTTTTAATTTATTAACTAATTCTTTAATATCATTTTCAAACTCTTTAACTGCGAGAACATCAACTACATTTGAAATATTTTTTATACTATTTAAATCATCATCTTTAATACTAACCCTTAAAAAATCGTCCTCTCTTTTCTCTCCATCATCATTTTTATATTCTCTATAAAAACTAACATCTGCTAATTCTGTTACTCTTATCTTACTCACTTCCACCTCGTCCAAATCTCCATTATAACTACTATAACGATAAATCTTTTTTGGTTTAACTTTTCTACTTTCTGTTAGTTCTCCATAACTATACCCATCATAATTTTCTACTTCCAAACCACTATCCTTAATTATCTTACTAAACTTTTTATAATTATCAATCTTTTCTGCCTTAACATTTTTATTCTTACCCTCAATTAAATGTCCTACATCTGTATCTCTCAAAAATTTAAATAAATCTTTATTGACAATTTTTTCTCCTCTTTCGTTATATTCATATTGCCTTATTAAGTGTCGTCCTATAAAAAATTTATACCTTGTATTATTCCCTCTCCATCTATCTATTTTTTCATCTATCCATTTTTTACTTAAATCATCTTTACTTAACTCTAATTTCCTATCATTTATAACCGGTAATACAGCATAAAAATAATCGCTTATCTTTTCAAAAAAGCTTTTATCACTATCACTATCTTTTTTAATAATCTCATCAAAAGAAATTTCCTTTGAAATGCCTTTTGCTGTTTCAATAGAATTAAAAAGTTCTTTAAGAGATTTCTTTGCCCTATCTACCTCGCTTAATTCCTCTTTCTCATTATCTTTAATTCTGTCTATCTTAATCTTACTATGTGTCTTAATCTCCTTTCTCCTTTCCTCTACCTCTCCTAATTTTATCTTTACGATTTCTTTTGCTTTTTCCTTTTCCATCTTTCAATAACCTTAAAGAACGGGGGACGGGATTTCTCCCACCCCACCATATAAGGTTATTATAATTATTATTATCTCCCTTTATAAATGTTTCCCCTCATACGATAACTTTATAAAGACATACCATACCATCTTAAAGTGATAACAATATCCGATATTATAAACCCGTCGGTAACCCCCCATCAACCTATGGACGAGAAACTAAATCCTAAACTCGTTGTTACGTTCCCCTAAACGCTATCAACGAGTTTCAAATCTTTACAATTAAAGATTTTAATATGCCTAGATTATGCCCTAATATGCCTAGTTTTTAAAATGTTTAACTCTCTTTTAATTTTACTAGGCGTTTCTTAATCCTTTTACTAGGCGTTTCTTAATCCTTTTACTAGGCGTTTCTTAATCTCTAAAAAAGAAAATCGGGATTTCTCCCGTTTAAATCTGTTTTAAGATTTCTCCACTTTTAGAAATCCACCCATCTTTTATTAAAGCTATTGCAGTTCGTCCATAATGTCCCTGTAAAGTCCAACATTCGCCGGTTTTAATAAGTTCGGCGAAAAGGTTTAAAGTTTCTGTGTCGTTTAATTCTCCGGTTTCATATGCTATTATTTTATCTATTTTATCCATTTTTTTAATTCCGTCCTTTAAGCTTTTACGGATATAAGGTTTAATCCTTATACCCTATATAAAAACTAAAAGATTAAATAAAAATTTCTTTATTTGTTTTTAAATCATATATCGCTTTTTGATTAAATTTTTTCGCTATTATTAACGCGTCGTCTTTATTATTACTACTTAAATTTAAATCTAGGTAAAGTATATTTTCATTTTTCCAATAACCAATAAATAAATCTTTTGTATTTAATGCTTTTGCTATATTGTTTAACTTATTTAACTCTTTATTAAACCGCTTATAAGTTAAATCGCCGTTTATTGTGTTATTGGTTAAACTAAAAATAAACCTTTTTGCGTCGCCTAAATTCCCGCCGTTGTTGTTTAAAATTTCATTAAACCACTTTTTAGTTTTGTCCTTATTCATTTTTTTAATTCCGTCCTTTAAGCTTTTACGGATATAAGGTTTAATCCTTATACCCTATATAAAAACTAAAAAACTATATTTTATCAATAACTTTTTTTAACTTTTCATCAGCGATAAAATCTTTAAATTTATCACTACTAAAAAGTCCGTTTTCGCTTTTAAAGTAATAGCAAAAATCATTTATTAAATAATCGTCGCTTTTATTGGTTGCTAGAATTTTTGCTATTGCGATAAAGTGCTTTTTTGTTAAACTCATTTTTTTAATTCCGTCCTTTAAGCTTTTACGGATATAAGGTTTAATCCTTATACCCTATATAAAAACTAAAAGATTATTCATTAAAAAAGGTTTTTTGAATGGTTATTTTTTCGCCGTTTTCATTTAAAGTAGTTATATCTTTATGAATAAAAATAAGTTTATCATTATTCTTATTTTTATCTAACCACCCTTTTAATTCTTTTAATGTTATTGCGTGTCGTTCAATTTTTTTAGGTTTTTGTTTTGTTGTTGTATATTTTTTAATTTTTCTTAAATCCATTTTTTTAAATCCGTCCTTTAAGCTTTTACGGATATAAGGTTTAATCCTTATACCCTATATAAAAACATAAGGATTTATTTTTGGTTTTTATTTTTCGTTCGTCTTATAAGGTTGCGCTTGTCGTCGTCGTCTTATACCTTATAACCATTTTTGTTATTATTATTACCCTATTGAGAAATACTATATATTTATAAAGGTTTCGGTTGCGTCTTTTCACTAATAAGTAATAACATAACTATTGTTAATTTTGTCCTTATTCAACAACAACAAAACGCGTCCATAATCTCCCTAACACCTAACAACGAAAATATTTTTTTAATATTATTTGATAGCACATACATCATAAAAAAAATTATTAAAAAATTACCCCCTAAAAAAATCTCAAATCAATTAATAATTTTCTGGTGTTTTTTGGCTAATAGGCACTCAATTAATTGAATTTATTGGGAAATGCCTTCAAATTTCATTATAACTTGTATAAATAGGTCCCCCTGCTCACGTATTTTGCATGTCCTAGGCACTCATAGGGGCCAAAATTGGTAGGTCTGGTGTCTTTTTCTCAATTTTTTCTTCTTCAAGGCATGCTTTTGCTCTAACAACTGCATCTTGAATAGTATCTGCTGGGAATTTTAATCCATTCTCCTTAAAAATCTTAGAAAGTTCTTTATTTGAGACCCTCCACCTATCTTTTAAGATATAAACCAATCTATCTAATCTATTTTGTCGCATTATTTGTAATTCTGTGTGTCTGTTCTGAACTTTTTTAGGTTTTAAACTGTCAATTTTTCTTTGTTCATAAATTTTCCAATCGATAGGAGTCTTTTTTACGAACCTTTGTTTGATATGAATGGTCGGATAAGAGTAACTCATCTTTCTTTTCCCATAAAGATACAACTTACTCATCTTTTTTGGGTTGTAAGACATAAAACCTCCTCTTCTTCCGCTCTTAAAGTAGGTATGTAACAAACATTGGGCTCTATGTAGTGCTGCATACTTAGATAAATAGAATATCGACGGTAAAACTAGTATAACAAATAGATTTTTCTTTCTCATTTCCATCATCATTGATGTTAACAGCTTATTAATTGGAGAAAGAACAGAAGAAGAACCTAAACCAGCATAAGCTTCATCATAAACTAATGCTTTTTTGTAATATGTGTTAATGCCTTCAATAAATTCATCTGGATTTAAACACATTCTATCTTGTGTAAAGGTTGGGTCAACATAATAAGCAATCTGAGCTGCCAATGTGCTCTTGCCGCTGCCCTCTGGTCCATCGATTACCATAACAAAATCTCTATCTTTACTGTTAATCAATTTTTTAACTTTGTCTAGCTGTTTGCACAACCAATCACTCATATGGAATTGGTCTTTCTTACCTTCCATGTTTATAAATTCAATTAAAGCCATCTTACCAATCATCCTCTTCTGGGTCTACATAAGATTTACCTAATCCTTGTTCTTTTTCAATATCAAATAAGTATGACCACTTCAATTCTAGTAATCTAAATAACTTATCTGCTCTAATTCTAGGATTTTTTTCATTTTTTATTACTTTAACATAAACTTTCTTGAATTTTTTTATCCTTTTCTTCTGGTCTGGCTTTGCATCTGTATATAATTCTAACCAAATCAATTTTAATTCTTCATTAAGAGAGATATAGTCCCCTTGCCTCCAATAAACCCTGCACATCCTCCACGATTCATTTAACCTACCAATTTTAAGTAATGCAGAATTGTATTTTGACTGGGGAACCTCATATCCTCTATTTGCAAAACCACCGTAAGGAGCCATCTTTTTACCCTAACCTTTAAAATATTTTGAAATATTTAAGATTTTCGGTTTTTTTCTTTTTTAACATCCATCACCCCAGCACTCAAACAAGTTGCCCCTAAAACATAGGCCCAAATTGAAACAACAATCCAATCTACTCTCTCATTCAATTGGCCATAACAAAGTAAGTATCCTGCTACTGCAATTATAGGCATTGAAAAAGTTATGAACCAATTTATACTTTTCAAATATGCTATATTCAGATTCATATTTTACACCTTATATCTCCACATCTTTTTCTTCCTGTTGCGCGATTAATTTTTGTACAATCTAAGCATGTTGGATTCGGAATTTGAGAGGTAGTTTTAAAATCTTTACGGCACCTTCTACATCTCCTAATATATATTGTAATTGTCATTCTAAATCCTCACATATATCACATATTGAATTTTTATTCAGTACTGCTGGCGGACTCTTTATTCCACACGTTAAACATTTTAAACCTTCATTTCCTGTGGAGATTTCACTGTTTTCATCGGTTACATTGGTTACGTTTGTTACGTGACATACGTCTACCCCTTCACTTTGGGTACCCCCCACCCCAATAGCCCTTTTATTATTTTTAGCTGTGGACGTATATGATGTAACTGATGTAACGTTGTAACCTTTTTCAAGATTATTTCCATAGGAAATATATCTCTTAAAGAGTTCAGAAATTTTATTAGAAAGTACCAATACCCTTTTACTTTTTTTATCAATTTTTTTAACTTTTGTCTCAACTCCAAGGGACCTTAAGTACCTTCCAATCACTCTAACATTGATGTCTTCACCTGAATTATTTTTAATCTTTAACGCAATATCTTTTGAGGTGATATTTTCAGTGAAATCATCTTCCATCAAACCATGAATTGCATTGATTATCATACCTTCAAAACTGTTGGCTCTTTCTTCAATCAATTCAATTTGAGTCTTCTCAATAAAGTTTTTGAAATTATCAATGGATTCCTTATCATCTGCAAATATATTTAAAAAAGCATATGTTGACTGCCTCAACCTTGGTTCTATCTCAATCTTAGTATCCAACTTAACCTCCTTCTCATCATTTATCTTAAAAAGAGTATCAAATCTGAATTTCAAGAGTTTATTCATTATTGCCTTTTGCTTTTGATAGAATTCTGTTAAAAGAACAACAGGTATATCCTTCCTATTGGTTTGTTGCATGATATGTGTCAAGCATCTTGCTTCTAAAGCCTTATCTTTAAAGGTTCGCCTTGTAGATATGATTTTTGGGCAATAAGGTAGGAAGAACTCCAAGGTAGATGGGTCATTCTTATCGCAGTTTATAAGTGGTCTGTTCTTTTCAAATCCTAAATTAAAGAACTTTATCAGTTCTGTTTTCTCATCACTCTCTTTAAAATCACCTTCATCAATAACTAGGGTACCTCCCCACTTCTTAGTTATCCTTTTTAATGCTGCTACTGTTACAGCACCACTTCCTCTAATATTTTTATAACAAAGGCCACCTATGACGTCTAGGAACCTTGATTTGCCAGTTCCTGTATCTCCTAAGGCTCTTAAATAGTTTAAAGTTGAGAATTTATCATATACCCAGCTCAATAAAACATACCAAGTAGCAAATTGTAAATATTTTTCATCTAAATCTAGATACTTCCTTATAAATTCCTTAATCTCATCAGTTAGTTCACTGACTTGTTCATAATATCCCATCTTTGAAGGGAGGGATACAACTCCTAAGCTTATTTCCTCACCTTCTAAAGGGAGATACCTATGTCCCTCAAAATCATAATGGGTTACTTTCTCTATTTTATTATCTTTACTCAAAACTAAGAAATAAGATTGTTTACTATCTTCATCATAAACCTGTTCTAATATCAAATGATTATTTTTATAATAAGAACCGGTTCTTATAGTTGGAACCTCTTCTTCCTTCACATCCTTCGTGTATTTTTTCTTTTCCATTCTTTCAACCCCTCATTTTTTTCATCCTTTATCCTCATCTCATAATTAAATCTCTCTAATAACATTTCATGACTATCATAACCACACTTCTTTAGTCTCCATTTTCTACCTTCCTCCTTTGCTTCTTTCTTTAGTTCTAGTTTCATTTCCAACCTCTATTAAAACCTCACCAAACCTTACCGGACCAGACCTGAACTTACCATACCGTACCTCACCATAAACATTAGTTCTCATGTTGAATAACTGCAATTTCCGAACTGGGAAAACAAATCTCTAAATTATTTTTATCATCGAGGGTAATGAAATTAGAATTACCGTCGTTACTAACTAACTTTATAACACCAGAATATTTTCTACCGTTTTCTAAAATGACATATACTCTACGCCCTACCCACTTTTTCCATATGTTTGTTTCATCCACTTCCATCAGCCTCCATTTTTAAATAACGAAGTATTTATTTTTTTGTGTTCTTCATCCTAGCTTTCTTACTTCTATACTTTTTATAATAATCTCTATGATACTGCCTCATGTCTTCTAAATGTTCTTTTCTATATTCCCTGTAGTATTTGTTAATCCTCTCTTTAACCTCGGGCTTGTCTAAATATTCCCTTCTCTTCTCTTTGTCTGCATGATAATGTTCTAAACTATTCATAGTAAATTCTGAAAGTCAATATATTTAAAGATTTCTATACTCGACCCCTATGTTTAAATAGGTAGAGTTACCTAAAATCTCTTGTAGGAGGAGTGCCGTTTTAAGAGAGCTGAAAATGATTGCAAATTTAATAGGTGGATTCGTAGCAATTCTTATAGGAGTATCCTTGATTGACCCAATTTCATCTGAGGTTAACACTGCTGCTGTAACCAATGGAGCACTATACAACTCTACTAGTTGGGGAGCAACTGTATTGAGATTAGTTCCAGGTTTCTTCGCATTAGGTATTCTAGGAATTGGTATCGCTGTCACATACTCTAGTTTAAGACAAGCTGGCATCGTTTAAAATCGATGAGTGATAGTAAGTACATTGGAGGTATAGTACCTTGAGTAAGTGGAACTATCTCCTAATTTTTTCCTTTTTTCTTTTGTTGTTTGTAGTTGAACTAGCTTCAGCAGAGCTACCACTTTATTTAAAACCATTACAAAATGGTTCGTTACAACCAAATACTAATTTCTCTTATGTATTCAACTTCACAACAGAGAGCGACTGTTCAGGAGTAATCTTATCTAACTCCTCACAAATTACAACTGGTGAAGATGGAGTTGGGTTTATAGCAATCAACATCGAAAATATTTCTGCAGTACCTTATTATCTTTGTGAATATAGAAATGGAGAACTTAGGAAAACCCATGTATTCGCTGATGAAATATTTAGAGATATTTCTGCTAGAACTATAAATGTAACAGGTAATATAACTGCACTAGGTGTAATTTGTGATTCAACAGGATGTATTACTGTGGACACAGATACCGATACTAATGAATCATCAAGATTCAATAATTTGACAACAACAAATTGTACAGGAACGAATAAAATGGTCGGTGTTAATGAATCTGGTGGTGTGATTTGTGGAGCAGATGTTGATACAACAGACCCAGGAATCTGGACTAATGCTTCTGGAATAGCCACTTTTGATGGTGGTTTGAATGTTTCAAATGAAACTTATTTAGGGAATTCCGAAATAGATACATATTTGTTCTTCTATGAGGGTGGCAACCCAAAGGGAGAATTTATTGTGTGGCGACATAGTTCAGATGATTTTTTGATAAGTGATGCGTTAGCTGTAACAAATCAGATTTTTTCTGCAGGTGATATTTACACAACAGGAGCAGGAGATGATTTATGGTTAGGAACTAATACACAAGAAAATGCAAATTTTAGGGCTTATGCAGATGGTGGAATGTCAGCTATTAACACCAGTTCAGCGAATATTACTGCAACAGAGGGATTCTATCTAAATCAAAATCTCTCTATTACAGAGAACTCCACAACCATAATATTTGACGGTGGAGGTAAAGACATATGTTTTGGAAACTGTTGATAATTCTTGCACTTCTTTCCTCAGCTGGAATCTCAGCTTATTATTTCCTTAACACAGAGATGTCTCTATTTGATTTATCAGAGATAGAATTTCTACTACCTGTTTTGGGTGGTGATGGTGACCCGCCAGAAGGACCAGATGAAGAAAACGGAAGTGTAAGAGTAAACTACCCTGCACCAGATATAATTAATATTTCCAATTATCGTAATGATTATCTAATTAATCTTTCAAGCGGAATCCAGCCAACTAATCATTGGGATGAGTATTGGAGTCATAATTGGTTCTGTGCAGATTTTTCAGGCGGATATTATTGTGTCGATGCTTTAGATTTAGAATGGACAGTAGAAACTGATAATTCAACCTATGCTTATTTGAATGGAACAGAAGTAATAGACCTTCAAGCAAATAAGAATATAACTCTCTATTTTGATTACTCGTTATTTGATGAATCTGAATTAATAAATGTAGATATAGAAGTTTATAACAATTATAGAAATATGAATAATTTTGATTTTATCTGGTTAATAAAAGATATTAAAATAAATGATGACTATGAGAGTGATGCTTATTCTGAAAAATGGAATGGGACATACTTACTCTTGAATGAAAGCCAGGATTATTCAACAGACTTCGTAGAAGATTTTATCCAAATAGAAGATTACATTGACGGCAAGGGCATTATATTAAAATGGAATCATACAGATTATACTGTTGAAGTTAAGTCAGAGGAAGGTCAATACAATGCACCTATGAAACATACAAGTCATTTTGATAATTTCGATAGGTATACTTCTATAAATTTACATTATGAATGGGTGGATGTAGACCCTTGCACAGGTTCTTGTTTTGGAATGTCAATGGCTGTAACTTGCATTAATTCAACAGGTTCATCTGGTGCTTGTCGTGAAACAGTCGGGGGTTGGCTCAATGTTACTGCAACAGTTTCCGGTACTTGTTTCTTCCCACCGACGGGTGGATGTATTATAACTTGGGAAGATGATACAACAGGTGCATATAAACCAATCCCGTTAGGATTTGGTGATATAGAATTTGGATGTAATAATACTTATAACCAGCAAATATGCCATACAGACCAAGACAATCCTTATATAATAGGTGTAGAATATTCACAGATAATAAATTGCATTGGAGATACAGATTTATATGTTATGAGAATAATAGAAAATTTAGCCAGTACTAATGCACTTGAGTTTATCAATTGTAAAAATGAAACAACAGCACCGACTATAAACTGGGAGGACCCAACACCACCAGATGGAGATATAATTGAAGGTGATGCAGCTTATCTAAATGCTTCATATACAAGCCAGGGCAGGGTATCAACATTCTTTGATTTTAATGGAAGTGTATTAGCTTATTATTCTATGGACTTATTCCAAGGGGATGGTGTTTTGGATAATTCAACACACAATCATACTGGGGAATTTAATGGTGGAATATCATCATCAGATGTAGCACATGGTGTTCATGGCTTTGGGTTAGAATTTGATGGTACTGATGATTATTTAAATGTAAATATAACAGATTCAATTTATACAAATGAAACAGATGGAATGACTGTTGAGTTTTGGATTAAACCAAAAGAGATAGCCTTTTCCTATATTTTGGATTATTTTAATGATAGAACAGCAGGTTCTACGTCTGGGTTAAGAGTTTATTATTTCACAAATAATAGGGTTTATGCACAGATGGGAAATGGAACTTCTAATTCTGGGCAACCAAGTGCTTTAATAAGTCTAAAAGAATGGAACCATATAGTAGTAGTTTATAACAAAACTGCAGAAAGATTAAGTGTATTCAAAAACGGAGTATTATCTTCATCAACTACAACAGCAACTAACCAAATGGTAATAGAGGATGCAAGAGATGTAACAATTGGAAAAACATCAGGATTTTATAATGGTTCTTTAGATGAGTTTAGAATACATAATAGACCTTTAGGCTTCGATGAAATAAAGAGAAGCCATTTTGATAATACAAAACTAATATCACATAATTTCACTAACTTAACTTTTGATACTTATAATTACACTGCTTGTGCAGTTAGTAATAATGCGTCTATGGTTTGTGATTATAGAAACTTAGGTGGGTATTGCAATACATCTTACTTGACAGGGGATTGGGTAATTGGTAATGAAGTGATTTGTAAAGATGAAGCATTTAATATAACTGGAGACCTAACAATTCAAGCAGCAGGTGATTTTATGATAGAGACATCAAACTTATCACTTGATTTTGTAACAAATAGGTTCTTAATACAAGATGGGGGTAAAGTCTATATAAAAGCAAATAGTAAGCTAGGATGATAAAAAAAAATTTAATATGGATAATTGGAATCATGGCAATTAGTTTAGTACAAGCATTGGATGAAGAAACAATCATCAGTTGTGGTGGTGATGAGGAGTTGATAATTGGATGTATAGGTGATGAACAGTATTCATTCATCGGTTACCTTTTCGAGAATGAAGTATTCTTCTATGGGGCCTTATTTGGTAGTGCTATGTGCTTATTAGTCCTAGGTAGAAAAAAGAAGAAATATTACTTTGAATTTATGGCTGGTGGATTATTATTAGTAATAGGGATTTATACTTTCCTTAATGGATTCCCAGGAGTTGATTCATCATATTTAGAATCTGGAAGAACTGGTAGTTGGTTAGGATTTGCATCAATGATTATCATCGGGATGGGGCTATACTTTGCGATAGTTCCAGTCTTCAAACATTTAGGGGGTCAAGAAGATGATGGAGATTGAATGGTTATATGCAACTTTCTTTATAATCATATTTTTGATTTTAGTATTAAGTCATATGAAGAAAAGTTGGCCGCTAAGATTCATAGGTGGCTCATTAATGGTTGTATTAGGAATTTACACTTTTATAAGTGGAATCACAGGATATGATTCTAATTGGTTTGACGTTGGAAGGTCAGCAGGATGGATTGCTTACACATCAATTGTTATAACCTTCATGGGATTATATTTTGTGTTAGAAATATTCAATAACACGTGGGAGGCAGAAGATGGCACTTGATATAATAGTTGTATTCGTTATATTCGGATGGGCTATGTTATTCTTCTCCTTGTGGAGCGAGAATGTTTGGATAGGTTTCATGAGTGGAGCCTTTGTGTTAGTAATCGGTATCTTCGCCCTGATAAATGGTGTGGGGATATGGAATGATTGGCTAACCCAAACATTCGGATATGTCCACATAGGAGTAGGATTGATATTCAGCTTAGTCGCTGGCTACGAAGCTATAGACAGTTGGTAGGAGGTATAAATAAATGGATGAACAAGAGTATTATGAAAACTTAGAGCATGAACAGAGGGATTTGATGGAGGACCAGATTGATTTACAAGATGAACAGATGAAACAAGAACAATTTGATTACCCAAGAGCAAGGAAACCAGATTCGTTGTTTACATTGTTTAAACAAGTGCTTGGTATGAGAGATAGTAGTAAGATAGGGAATTTAGACAAACAAGAGTTAGGTATGTTGCCTATCAGTGTAAGAGAATGTCAAAGGATAAGTCTTTTGGCTAATTTACTACATCATGAGACATTTGCAGCGTTCTTTGATGACCAAGCCGAGATAACATTATCAACATCAGCATCTAAGAAAGGATGGTTACCAGAATTATTTGTAAGTCAAAGAAAGTTCACAACAAGAGCTTCCCAGGTAAGTGGAGAGGCTAGGAGGAAGAAAGAATGGAAGATGTTCCGGAAGAAACAACAAGAAGGTCAATAAGGGAAGAGATTAGTGACCTAAGAGATTTGGTTAAGTATGGACAAGATAGTGATGAGACTAATAAGAAAAGGAAAGGTTGGAAGATGCCAAGGGGTTGGAAGGGCAAGATAAAAGCAGCTAAGAAGGAAACTAATAAGGTTTTAGTTTTCTACTTTAACATGAAGGGTAGACTAGAGAAACCAAAACTATTGCCAGTATTACCTGGAGATATAGTGATGATAAAAAATAAAGCCCATGATGCAAGTCCAATGCACCTATGGAGTCTAGGAAAGAAAGGACCAAAAGTATTAGCGATAAGAGAGATAGACAGAATACCAGTATCAAACTTAGACTATGAAGATATAAAACAGAGAGGGAGTTCAACTGATTCAGATGAGATTCTCATCAAAGCAACGATGAGAGCCATACAAGCTGGTTCAATGAAGCCAATGAATAAAACAGCGATAATAATTGTAGTAATAGCAATTATAGGATTGTTAGCTTTTGTGTTCACATCAGGTGGATAAATGGAAGACATACTAATAGCCAAGAAGAAGAGAGACAGACAAAACCAAATAAAAATAAGAGTGAAAAACAAATTGGATGGGAGACCATCTGGTAACTCTTATAAGAAGGTATTGAATGTCAGAGATAGTTCGGACATCGCCATACTATTCTCTGACTTAGATACTTTATTTGATGCCCCAATAGAAAAGGCATACAAAAAGTATAAAAAGGGAAAGAGCCCATTCTGGTAAGATGAACACTCGCTCGAAGGGACAAAGAAGTGTTAGGAAATGTATTCAGAGATTGAGTAGTGTCGGTTGGTGGTGCGAACCTGTTGAGAGAGCAGGTAAGTTCCAGAAGAAAGATTTATTTGATTTATGGGATATAATTGCCATCAAACCAACAAGAACTAAACTAATTCAAGTAAAAACAAATAGAAAACCAAAATTGAATATTTATAAGAATTTTCAGAAAACATTTCCACAATTTGATTGCGAAGTTTGGGTATGGCATGATAGGAAATCATTTAAGATTGATAGATTGTGGTAGACCCCTATCTTTTTATAGGTAAAGGTTCCTTTTACTAGTAAAATTTGGAGGAACCTAAAATGAAAGGATTTATGGATTTAAAAGTCCCTGTATTTTATAATAAGAAAACTGGCCAGGCTTCTATAGTATTACCGAAGAAAAAGATTAAATTAAAGAAAAAGAAAAAAGTAAAAGTGAGGGTATGGAATTAAAATGGCAAGAGTTCCAGAAGTCACGGAATTACCAGGACAAAGTAAAGCAGGATATAAAGTAGTAAAGTATGTTGGACCTACACAAAGAGATAGAGGATTGTTAGAAGGATATAGATATAAATTAACATCTAAAGGATGGGCAAGACTTTCTAGTGGTAAATTCATATCAGCAAGAAGATATCATGCAAGAAAAGCAATAGAGAGTTACACCAAACAATGGGAATCTCAGAAAGGAAAGATAGAGGCAAGATTAGTGCAAAGGAAAAAAGCACTTGCTAGAATCCCAACTAGTGTTAAACTTAAGAGAGCACAGTTAATGAGGGGACAGAGAGGATACATACCAACGAGATTGAGAAGACCTTGGCTTATGAAAACTAAGAGAGCATACTCATCTGCAAGACAAACAGAACTTGCAAATATCGCAAAGTTAAGAAAGGCAGAGGCAGCATTACAAGAACGAAAACCTTCCAGACTTCAGATAACAAGAAGAGGAAGTTTGAAGTGGAGGAAATAAATGGCTAGAAGAAGCCCTGTATTTACAACAACTGAGAATCAGTTTACTTCAATAACCATGCCACCAATAGATGTTCCTCCAATCATCTTTGGTAGAGATTTTTCTGGTGCATCATCTGGTCAAGGCTACAGTTCATATAATCCTCCAGGTGGAACTGCCCCTCCAGATACACCAGGTTCTCCAGACCAACCTCCAATAATATTACCAGGTACAGAAGTTCTTCAACAATTACAACAAGCGATTCCTCCAAGAAGTAGAAATATACAAACTGGAACAATGGTTGGTTCTGGATTCCAAGTAGAAGATGAAGAAACTGTACTAGCAGGATTACCAAAAACTCCTTATCAAAGATTATTAGAAGAGATAAGAAGACAGTCTGCTCCAGGAACTAGAAGAGTAGGGGAGTTTACTGAGAGACAAATAAGAGCGGCAATACCCTATGCTGTTGAACCATTTAGAGAATTTGAAAGACAGATTATAAAACCAGGAGAGGAGTTTATATCAGAAAGAGTAAAGACAAGATTTGCTAAAACACCAACAGGAGTTAAGTTAGAATTCGTAGGGCCAGAAACATTTGAGAAGGGAACCCCTTTAAAAGGAGTAACATACCAATCTAGTGGATATGTTAAACCAAGTGAATTACCAAAGAAGTTTGAAAAAGCTAGAAGAATTTTAAATAAATATTATGGTCAACAAGCAAAGTTTAGTGAGAAGTGGAAACCATATATTCAAGATGATAATTTTGTTGGTAGTGAAAAACAATATGAAAAGTATATGGAGGAGTTTAAGAAGTTAGAAGAGTTGGGTGCAAAGGCCGAACCATCTTTTGCTGAACTGGTAAGTAAAGGGGATGTTCCAGGAATAGCAAGAGATATAGCAAGGAGCACTTCTGTATTTTTAGCATCACCACTTGTTGAGAAAGGAGTTCTTGAGATAACTAAACCAACAAGCATAATCAAAGCAGGAGCAACAGTTTATGGTGGTGCAAAATTAGTGCCCTCTATAATAAGTGGTGTTAGTAAATTACCTCCAGTGACTAAGTCTGGTCAAAGATTATTAACTGCAGCAGAGGTTGGATTTGGATTAGAGACTACTGGATTGTTACAAGAAGCAGCAAGGCCAGTACCAAAGGAATGGTGGGCAGAAGAATTCGCACCAAAAGAACCTAAGGGATTATTTTATGCAGGACCAATAGAAGGCAAGTTTGAACAAGCAGCGGTTGGAACATTGGGTGCAGTTATACTTGGTGCTAGAGCAATCAAACCATTGACTGGTGCAACTTCATTCATTAGTTCAAAATATTCAAACATAGTTGATGATGTAATGAAAAAGTTTGGAAGGAGGAGACCAAGTACTCCTTTATCAACCTCTTTCCCAAAACAGATTGAAGCAGATATATCGATGGGAGAAATAGAAAGATTAGCTAGGGCTTCTGCTAAATCAAGAGGGATAAACTGGGAAGCGTTATCAGGTACAGATAGAAACTTTATAGTTGGACAAGCAAGAGCAAGGATATTGAATCAACAAACAGGTAGATTAACAGATGTTCAGAAGGTAGCATTAGAAAGAGTAGGGGAACAAAGTAGAATAGAAAAAGCAGCGAAGGAGCTTTTGAAATCAGATTATGATAAGTTATCTCCTATAGATAAAGAATGGGTGCTTGGACAGATGAGGGCAAGATTAGCTGCCACTCCTGATATTCAATTATTAGCATTAGAAAGATTTAGGAAAGGGGCCAAAGTTACAAAGAAGTTTAAGTTATCAAGTGTTGATGAAAAATGGATTAAAGGGCAGATAAAAGCAAGGCTTGCTCAGACACCAGATATACAATTATTAGCATTGGATAAATTTAAGAAAGTTGGGAAAGTGAAGGACCCATTCAAATTAAAGAAGGTTGATGTTAATTGGATTAAAGGTCAACTGAAGTCTAGGATAAAGAGCCAGTACTTTTTTGTTCCTAAGGTGAAGGAAGTTATAAAGAAAGTAGGCCCAGTTAGTAAAGGAGATATTAATTGGATTAAAGGACAAATCGGTGCAAAGTTAAGGACAAGGATACCAAAAGGAAGAGACATTGCTTTACAAAGAGCAAAAGAACAATTTAGGATAAAAAAAGCAATGGAGGGGAGAGGGGCTTTTAAGTTACCAAAGAGTGATGTTAAATGGATGAAAGGACAGATAAAGGCAAGAATTGCCAAAACACCAGATATTCAGACATTAGCATTACAAAGATTTAAGAAAACAAAACCAAAGAAAGTAAAGAAAGAAATTATAGTTATGAAGTTTAAAGACCCGGAAATCCCAGTCGGAGCAGAAGTGAAAGAAGTGGGAGGATTATTAGTTATTCAGAAAACAAAACCAAAGTTGATTAAACCAAAGTTAGTCCCTAAAATAAAAGTAAAACAATTTCAATTACAGAAGAGAGCAACTGCAGCTGAGGCACAAGTAGTAACACAAACCGAGAAGATAACTAGGAAAGCAAGATTCAGATTGATAACTTCACCCAGGTATAGGGAAGATGAAAAGTTAACATTTGTTCAAAGGCAGAGGTTAGAGACTAAACCCTCTGAGAAACAAATGTGGAAGCAAAGACAGAAACAGAGACAGAGACAGAAACAAAGATTGGACCTTAAATTAAGACCAGCGCAAATAGTAAGGACAACTGAAAAACAAATTATAGGGCCAAAACAGATAGAGAGACTTAAGTTTGATACTGGACAGATAATCAGAACAACAGGTGGTGGGATAACAACTCCTACTCCTAGTAAATTAAAAAAGATTAAAAGAAAGGCTAAACTTTCACAAGCATATGAAACATTAATTCGTAGAAGAGGAAAGTGGTTTACAATTGGAAAACCTGCTGTTAAAGGAGTAGCATTGAAGAGAGGAGCAACAGTTGCTAAAAGAACATTAGCAACATCATTCCAGATAAAAAAACTTCCAGGTAAATTCATAAAAGCAAAACCAGTTGCATTTAAACCATCACCAAGAATATTCAGGAAACCAAAAGTAAGAGGCAGAGAAATAGAGTCGCCAGTCTTCATCCAGAGAGGAGGAAAGGAACCAGCCTTCGTAACGGGAAGGAGATTAGCAGCACCAGGGGAAGTAAGAGAGTTACAAATGTTAAGAGGAAAAAGGGTTCCAAAAATAATGTAGGAGGAAATGAAACATGAATAATAAAGGCCAAATGATTATGATTAAACTACTATTGTTTGTGATGACTGTAGCGATAGCAGTGGCTTTGGTACCTGCAATGAATGACATATTAAACATAGCACAAAGAAATGATGCTTTGAATTGTGCAGGGTACAATGATACAGAAGATGCAAGTTACAACTATAACTCAAGTGCAGATACAAATAAACTAGCATGTTTAGCAATAGACTTGTATATACCGTATCTTTTGTTGACAGTATTAATTGGAGGAGTTACTTGGTTAGTTGCTAGTGGCAGAAGAAACGAAGGATTTGATACCGGTGGATATTAGGAGGTAAAACTACATGGATAACAAAGAGAGAATCATAATTGGAGTACTACTTGTAATAGTCTTTATTAGCGGGTGCTCTCAGGCTGTAGATTATAACATTGTTGGAGATGATGTTTATGTAGATGATGCCAACATTTATTTGAATGTTACCCCCCATACAATTACAGAATCACAATGGGTAGAGGCAGAGTTTGAAAGTAAAGTATTTGGAGGAGACATAGATTTTGCATTTGGATTTGATACTAGTTTCATAAAGCCAAAGAAGATGCAGATTTGGCACAATGAACAATGGGTAAATTGGAATCCAACAACTAAGATAAATTTTGATTATGCTGATATGGATACTTGGTATTATGCAACTGATAGAAGTGTAACTGCTGGAAATAGATATAAGATAAGATATTACTTAGAGTTGATACCTGGAGGAAATGGAAAATATACATTAGCATTAAAACCAAGTAGTGAGAATTTCCAACAAGCAATTGAGAATGAACATTTGTATATGTTAGACCCATGGTACAATACAACTTATACAAGAAAGGTTCCAATTGAAGTTAATACAACTACTAATGTATATAATTACACATTGAACTTAACTGTAACTTATGATGCTGATATGCAGAATGATTTTGGTGATTTAAGATTTGTAAATAAGAATAATGATACTGAATTAGGATATTATATAGAGAGAAAATCAGATGGCAGTTTTGCAGATGTTTGGGTTATGGTAGATAATATAACTACAGATAATGGAATACAATTTTATATGTATTATGGAGATGCTAGTGTTGCTAGTAATAGTGATGAAGATAATGCTTTCTTAATACACGAGGACTTTGAAGATGGAGCAGATGATACCTTCCCTGCAAGGTTTGGTTTAATAACAGCAGCTGTTGGAAATTGGGATGTTGAAAGTACTGGTGCAATAGCAGGAAGTCTATCTTTAAGGATGAAGGATGATGCAGCAGGTACTGGATGGGGAGAACTTATGCATGATTACCAATTAGATAATCAGTTAATAAATGGAACACATATTTCATATAAGACGAGTCCGGATGGTGCTAAGTCATCAATGGGTGTATGTTCAATGGCTAATCAAGGAGAATGTACAGACCTTCATACTTTTAATACAGAACCAAGTGGTTCAGAAGATATAAGAATGAATATATTTACAGGTGGTGGAGTTGGAAATCAATTAGATACTGATGACCAGGAAATATCTGATGATGATGTTATTGAAGTAAACCAATGGACATATGGTTCAGAATCAAATATGTCATTCTTAATCTTATCTGGACCTAATCAGAATGGTGCAGGAGAAACAAAAAATAATACTCAAGTAACAAACATCGCAGGTAAT
>Ga0208015_1000314_pt1 | contig 29783 bp, 17 predicted proteins | sample 26BtaG_FD_184101 | JGI IMG/M metagenome (GOLD analysis project Ga0208015, IMG submission 184101) | Marine viral communities from Cariaco Basin, Caribbean Sea - 26B_WHOI_OMZ_CsCl (SPAdes) (version 2) | ecosystem: Environmental > Aquatic > Marine > Oceanic | place: Caribbean Sea: Cariaco Basin...
GCGAAGGAGTTTTTTGATTGGACACGGTTCAAGATTTAGTTAAAAATCTAATTTTATGCCACTTCCTTCTTCTCGGTTAATTTTGTTATCTGTCTACATTTTAAAACTTAGCACGCCCCAAACTTCTACTCCTTTTTAAGTGGCTTTTGCTTCGGTAGAGAAGCAGAAGTCGAGGTGGTTTTTGACATGGATCAATTCAATGTTCCTTGCTATTCTCTTTTGTTCCTAAATCATTGCTTTTGAATTAACCCTTCCGTCTTCATCCCGTATCCGCGGGATGAATCCACCTTCCCTTTTAAAGGGAAGGAATTTTTTGTTTGAGCTGAATCTTACGTTATAGCAAAAAAGTTTATTTTATACTTTCCAGTTTTTTACTTCACATTTACTCTTATTCCTTCACTATGGCTCGTGAATTCTGGAGCATACATACTTTGTATGGTCGTGATGCCATTGCTCATGTCGCCACTGTTGTTCACGCGTAAATCGTATTCAAATACATAGATACCTTTCGGTAAATAGTCGAAGAAGAAATTGGTGGCGGCATCTTTGGTGCTTTCGTAATAACCCAATCCGTCTTGGTATTTATAAGAAGACAACACATTGACGGGTTCGAAACCTGCCGCACGCATATCTTTCATATGTAAGAATTCCATGTCTCTGTCGCTTCGCAATTCGATTCGCACCCTGACCAAATCGCCGACTTTTACGTCGGTTTGGGAAGTGATTTCTGAAAGTTGTTCACCTCTATCGGTGTTAGATTTTAAGAATAACTTCTTCTTCAATTGCAAAGGTGTTTCCGCAAAGGTAATTTTATCCAAATCTTCAAAATACTGCCAGTACAGACTTCCCCAGGCAATACCGTCGTCTTTTTTGGTCAAGGTAACATTTGCCATCTCTGGTTTTATTTCAGAACCATTCCAAGCCGTTTTGTAGTAACCTGTTCCGGCTTCAACTTTGACGCTTTCTAATTTTGAAGCTTCTATTTTTTCGCCACCCAAACTAACATCTACCATCTCAGTCACGCTTAACCAATCGCTACCTTGTAGCAACAATGCGTAAACCGCTTCGGTAGTAGCCTTGGTTGTTTCCCAACTGTTGGTCTGCTTGTTCTTAAGCAACCAGATTTTTAGATTATCAATAGTCCGCACGTCATTTTGAATTTCAGAAAAAGCTTCAATCATGAGCGCTTGGGTTTCAATTGGCGCTTGGTACCAAAACCACGACGCTTTATTCTCCTTCCAATACATGCCCAATTCGTCAGAAGTGATACTATTTTCTTTTAGGGATTTTAGTATTTTATCGGCTGTTTTAGAATCTTTGGTACGATGTGAAACCATTGCCATTAGTCCTTTAGCGTACAACGATCTGCTTAACCAATACTTCTGGATTTGCGTTTGGTAGTAAGCCGTTATGGTTTGAACTTCTTTGCTTTTTGGAATATCAGGAAAGAAGCTGCGCATATACAAATAGTGTAATTGGGTATAGCTTAAATGGTCTTTGCTTAAATCGACTTTTTTGTCATATTTGCGAAGGTCTTTATATTCTTGAATGAATTCCGTATCTAAATAGGAGACGGCTTTTTTGATCATGTCATCTGTAGGTTCTCCCTTTCCATTCAGATTGACATTCAGGTGTTTTAAATGTCCAAAACCAATAATGATTTGCTGGGTAATAAATCGGTTTGGTCGTCCGCCCTCAAACCACGCCCAAGCGCCGTTGCCCATTTGATTGTTTTGAAGTTTGCGTTGTGCCGACTGCAGTTCGTTGTTCATCTTGTTCATGTCGAACAATAGAGCAATGCGTTTCTTTTGTTCCGTTTCAGATTGGGCATTGCGCAACCAAGGGGTTTCTTCAATAAGAAGACTTTTCAGTTCTTCATTTTTTTCAAGATTACTGATTAAGGCATCCTGTGAAGCCCATTGATCAAATACTTCCTTAATTCGCGGATTACTGTTGGCAATATGACTTGCCAAGGCATTGGCGTAATATCTACTAAAGATTTGCTCGTTACAGTCGTACGGATATTCCATTAGGTAAGGTAAGGCCTGAACGGCATACCACGCCGGATTGGAGGTCATTTCCAAGGTCAATTTATGATTTTTAAGCGTTTTGGAGCTGTTGACAGCGCTTGTGGCAGCTAATTTGTCCAAAGTAAAAGTGCGTGTCTCATTCGAGCGTATCCACATCGGTAAAGTTTCCGTCACCAACATTCTGTTTGAAAGTACAGGCAGTAGGTTTTGTTCGCCATCACTAAATTGTCCCGACTTCGCAATTACTTTGTATTGAACAGCATCCACATCATCAGGAATGGTAAGGCTCCAAGCAACTTGCGTATTGCCCATCGCATCTACTGTGAATGACTTTCTATTGTCTGAATTATTAAGTTTAGCATCAATAGAGCTTCCGGTCATGGCATCAAAAAGCTGCAATATCACCTCACCAGATAATGAGTTTTCAGTGAGGTTTGCAATTTTTGTACTGATGGAAATCACATCACCATGACGTAAGAAACGAGGTGCATTAGGAATGACCATCAATTCTTTTTGAGTAATGGTTTCCAAAGTGGACGTAGCACTTTCTAAGGTTTTGGTATGCGCCAAGAGTTGCAACTTCCATTTTGTCAATGCTTCAGGTGTTGTGAAGCTGAAAGACACATTGCCGTCGGCATCCGTTTGCAATTGCGGAAAGAAGAATGCTGTTTCTTGAAGGTTTTTACGGATGGCAACAGATTGCAAATCTTCTTCGGTGTTGTTTTTGGTAGCTATATCTGTATCATCAGGAGAATTTGTTATAGAATCATTAGCTAATGATTTTTTTTCTCGGTTAATACCGACTGCTTCGGACATTACAGATTCTTCAACTTCCATTTGATCTTCAACAATTTGAATACCAGAAGCATTTCCTCTAACCATTGGCATCATATTATATCTGCCTCGACCAAAATAAAACCCAAACCAATTCCATTGATCATAACTTTGATAAGGGTAGCTCAAATTATTGGTCGGTAAATAGACGTTAAAATTAGTACTTCTGAAGCTTTGGACGGCGCGTCTTTGGTTATGGCTATAATAAATAGGTTGATATAATGGACTAAATTGCCATTGGTGGGGTTGAAACCGATCTAATGACATATCATACATGCTTGCCAGCAGTTCGGCGCTCACTTTATCGCCTTGTGGACCCTTGATGTTGAAACTCCAGGTTTCGTCTGTTCCAGGCTCTAATTTGTCCCTAAACGTTTTTGTTTCAATGGTCAACTCCGATTTTAGATAAGGAACCGAAATCGTTTGTGTTCCAGTTTGAAAACTGTTGAAGGCAGCAAAACTGTAATGGATGGCGAATCCGCCCAAATCCGCATTAGTCACAGGGATAGCAATTGTTTTTTTGTTGTTGTTTAACGGTACGATATAGGTATTGATGATTTTTTGTCCTTTTTCAACATCCACGGTAACGACCAGGTTTTGCGCAGCACTAGCAAAAGTTATGATCACATTTTGACCTGTTTTATATGTGGACTGATCTGTGCTAACACTAAACAGCTGATTATCCGGAAGAATTTTGTCATCTGGGCTGAATACAAAAGTCCGCGCCTGATCCGTCACTAATTGTCCAAATCGATCTTGACTTTCTAAAATGATGATATAATTACCAGATTCCCAATTCTTAAGATTCTCTAATTTGATTTCTTTCGATTTGGAAGTGTCAAAATTGGTTTCAAATACCATCTTGCCTTTTTCCCATGTTTCGGGATTATGCTCATCTTGATACGCTTCATGCGGAAATATTTTTTTAAATTCTTCGCGGGATAAGGCGTGATAATCTGGTGCAGGCCACGGGCGTGGTCTTAAAACTTCTTTTGGAGATTGGAGTTTATAAATTTTGACAGTGCCTTGAGCAACAACAAACTCGCCGTTCAAGTTTTTTGTGCTTATAGAAAGTTGGTGTTCTATTTTCGATTTATCCAACTGTCCTTTTATACTTATGTTTGCTAAAAGTGCATGGTAGCCAACATTCACAATAGTGGTGGCGCTGCGAGTTTCGCCATTGAGATCGGTGACATCAGCAGTGATTTCATAATTAAATACCGGGAGACTGTTTTTGTCTACACTTTCATCAGGAATAGCTTTGAATTTTATTTCAAAATTACCGTCTTTATCGGTCATGCTTTCGCCATGGGCAATTTCCTGAGGTTCACTATTAGACCATGGTCTGTACCAGTAATACCATCGTGGATATTGAACCTTTCTCTGTACCCGATATACCACTTTTGCATCCGTAATCGTACTGCCAGCGTAGGCTAAAGCATTTCCTTTTACGGTTACAGAATCATTGACTTTGAAGGTTTCGGTTATCGGAAGCAATTTAGTTTCAAATTTTGGACGTTTGTATTCTTCAACCGAAATGTTGGCATAACCATAATTCCCAGCGTAGATCTCAAGACTAAATTGGCCCGTTAATCCATTATTTGGCAGGATGAATTCTCCAGAAACCGAACCATATTCGTTGGTTTTGAGTTCTAGTTCCTTGACCACTTCGCCATTGACATTTTTAAGGGTCACTTTTGCCGTTTGGTTGGCATAAACCGTGGTTTTTTTGTTTTCTGTTTTAGTGGCTATCCCTTTAAAATAGACGACTTGACCGGGTCTGTAAATACTTCGATCTGTGAATAAAAATGGGGTATAACTGATCGGCTCTTGACCATCGTCTTCGTTATAATAACTTCGGCTATAATAATCTTTGAAGTATGCAGTGTCTGAATTGTTGACCGCTGTGATATTCATATTATAATAGCGGTTCTTGGAATTCTCCATGCTGAATTCGCCGTTTTTATCCGTTAGGAAATCTTGCGTTTTGTACTCGTTATTATAATTGATTTGGTATCTAACCGACACGTTTGCACCTCCAAGAGGTTGACCATTGGTTCTATTGATCAATTGGAACAATTCTCTATTTGTATCTGATTTTGTCACCAAGGCCATATTGGTCACTTGAATAGTTTTATGGGCGAAAAACTCATCGTTTGAGAAATCAGGTGTGGCCACAATAAGATACTGTCCGTTATTCAGTTTAGGAAGGACCACCTCAGTAGTATGTACTTGAAAGTCATTTTCATTCTTGAGTGGGCTGTCCCATTCTTCCGAGACTCTTAGTTTTTTGATAAATGCGAATCGTTCGTCCTGACGGTAGGTTTTATTGAAACTGTCTAACTGGGATGGTGAAAGCCGATATGCTTTAAACTTTAAATGGTTCAAATTTGAATAGCGTACCAATATCAAACTGTTGCTTTGAATGGGGATATTGTTTTCTGCAGTCAGTTGCAAAGTGGGTTTCAAAATAAGATTCTTTAAAACAGCACATTTTTCTGCGCCCTTACTTTTTGGGAAATCTTGCGTGACCGCATCACAGATGGCGATGGCATCTTTAAATTTCCAACGGGCATCCACATTGGTTTTAGCATCAAAACTTTGTCCTTGTTGATAGTATAATGATGCTATTTCGAAATCGTAAAGGGCAGAGACTTCATGGTCTTTATACGCGGCTGAAGCTTGTTGGAGACTCTTCAAATAAACAGCATCCTTATCGCTAAATGTGGCATTGTTTTTAACGAACTGAAGTCGTTGGATATTGACATCCGCCAAAGCGTAAGGTTCTTTGTCTTTAAGGTGAAAAGCGATTAAATTTTTGTAAATCTTTAAAGCTTTAAATTGTAAGGATGTGGAATCTCGGTGGGTGATGTCCAACCCTGAAAAAGTCTTGGCATCCGATAGGAACTCAGGATTATCAATCAGGAATTTATAGGCAGGTTGAGTGATGCTGGTTTCATCGGTTTGGTAAAAAGCTAAGGCATTGTGATTCAAAAAATCGAAGAGAGTAGGTCTGAATAGCTTTGATCCATTCGCTTTGTGTAATAAATCGTTATAATTAACCAACGGCGTTTCCTGAAGAATCAATCCGTTTTTAAGTGAATTTTGATAATGGGCATCAATTTCTTCAAACAAGGTTTGAAGGTCCCACGTTCTGAAATCTTCAGCATCAACTTTGCTTTCGGTATGGGTTCGGTTATAGAATTGATAGCGGTTTTGCTGAAAATACTGCCAGTATAAATTGGCGAGCATATTTTCAAGAATATTTTTGGTTGGAATATCGCTGGAGGCACTTTGTGATTTAAAATCGTTGATAATTTTAAGTTGTGCGTCTTCCTCTAAAATTAGTGCGTACTTACTTTTATACAATAAACTTTTGATATGTTGCACTGTATTTTTTTCGGCAACAGCCAATTTGGCAATTTGTTCGGTAACCTGCAAGGCCGATTTGGTCAAACCTTCATTTTCATATTTTTCAATTTCTTTCCATAATTTTTCATAATTATTGGATTGGGATTGTGCAAAATTTGCAAAAAATATGACCATAAATAGAGTTATAAACTGTTTCATCATTTGAATAGATTTGAATCCTTAACATGGATTTGTACGTAAGCTAATGCCATTGGATCTTTTAAAAAAGAGGAAATACGTCACGCCTACATTTGATTGAGTGAAGTTAACGAATTCTGAAGTTAACTTTATTATTTTTTATCATTAAGCAAAAACAATACCATAACAATTAATAATATGTGATAAAGGAGTCAAGACCGCTTCGTTTTTAGAATCAAGCCTTCATGTCCGTAAATTTTTTGAATGCGGGAATCAAGACTTGACCCTTATGATTCTGAGAATATATGTTTGCAAGAATATGATAAATCTATATTGGCCTGTTTTGGCTTCTTATGCAATTAAAATATGTATTTGGAATTCCAAGGGTTTTGATATAAATGAGTTGTAAAAGATTAGATAACAATGCATGAGAATGTTTATTTTTGAATTCAGAAACTTCAGGATGAGATTCATTATTTACATTTTATTTTTTTCGGTATCGGCAATAAGTCAGACAGATATTCAAAAAACCGAACAACTTTTCGCTGACCAACAATTTTCTAAAGCGGAAGTGTTGATGAACAATTACGTGAAGGATAACCCTAATAACCTTAGAGGTATTGAGCTTTTGGGAGATGCATATGGGCATCAGAAGAAATGGGATGGAGCTATTGAGAACTATAAAAAATTGGTAGAAGCGAGCCCTAAAACAGCTAATTATCATTACAAATACGGTGGTGCTTTGGGCATGAAAGCCTTGTCGGTTAATAAGATGAAGGCGCTATCGATTATCGGTGATGTAAAGCAGGCATTTATGACGGCCGCAGATCTTGATCCAAAACATATTGAAGCCCGTTGGGCATTGGTGGAATTGTATATGCAGTTGCCTGGGATTATCGGTGGTAGCATGACCAAATCCCTTAAATATGCTGATGAATTGCAGAATCTTTCTAAGGTAGATGGCTATCTGGCAAAAGGCTATATCTATCAATACGATAACGATTTAAAAACCGCTGAAAAATATTTTAAGTTGGCCGTGATGGAAGGTGGATCCTTAGTTTGTTACGAGAAACTTACCAATTTATATGAAGCCCAAAAAGAACCAGATAAAGCCATTGCCAATTTGGAAGCCGCTCAGAAGAAGCATGGTAGTAATAATCTAAATTACCATATAGGGAAGATGGCTGCGGAATATAATATTCAATTGGTCAAAGGTGAAAAGTACTTACACAATTATATCACGAATTACTCAGTGAAGGATGAGGTGTCAAAAGCATGGGCAAATTACCGTTTGGCGCAGATTTACAAACTCAAAAACAATAAGGCTGATGCGTTGAAGTATATCGAACTCGCCATTACTGAATTGCCCCAGAACGAAGTTTTTCAGTCGGAAAAAACGGCCATTCGTAAACTTTAATCTTAAATTGCCACGAATACACGAATATTCTTATTAAACTCTCTGTGACACTCCGCCTAACTCAGCGTGTCTCTGTGTAATTACTTTCCATCTTCATAAATAAAATCATTCGCCATTCGCATCAAAAAAACTATCTTTGAACTCTTCAAAATTAAACTATGAACGTACATTTTATAGCCATTGGTGGCAGTGCCATGCACAATCTCGCCATTGCGTTACACCATAGAGGATATCAGGTAACAGGAAGTGATGATGAAATTTATGAGCCTTCTAGAACAAGATTGGATCAGCAAGGTTTGCTTCCAGAAAGCTTTGGCTGGTTTCCTGAAAAAATAAATAGTTCTATTGATTCCGTGGTTTTGGGAATGCATGCCAAAGCTGATAATCCTGAACTGCTGAGAGCACAGGAATTGGGCTTGAAAATTTATAGCTACCCAGAGTTTTTGTACGAGCAGTCGAAACATAAAACCCGAGTCGTGATTGGCGGCAGTCATGGAAAAACGACTATTACATCAATGATTCTCCATGTGATGGATTATCACGATAGGGATGTTGATTATATGGTGGGCGCGCAATTGGAAGGCTTTGATGTGATGGTGAAATTGACGGATGACAATGATTTTATCGTTTTGGAAGGTGATGAATATCTGAGTTCGCCGATTGACAGACGACCGAAATTCCATTTGTACCAACCCAATATTGCGTTGTTGAGCGGGATTGCTTGGGATCATATCAATGTATTCCCGACCTATGAAGGATATGTCGAGCAGTTTAAAATCTTTGTGGATAGCATTGTTAAGGGTGGAAGCATTACTTATAATGAAGAAGATGACGAAGTCAAAAGAGTGGTGGAGGCTTCAGAAAACACCATCAGAAAATTACCTTATCACACACCAGAATACAGTGTGGTCAATGGTGAAACCCTTTTGGATACTCCTGAAGGTCCATTGCCCATTGAGGTTTTTGGAAAACACAACTTAAACAACCTGGCTGGTGCCAAATGGATTTGCCAACACATGGGGGTGGATGAAGACGACTTTTATGAGGCCATCGCCAGTTTTAAAGGAGCCAGCAAACGTCTTGAAAAAATAGGCGAGGGTGAAAATAGTATTGCATTTAAGGATTTTGCACATTCTCCAAGTAAAGTTAAGGCAACCACCAATGCTGTAAAAGAACAGTTTCCTGATAGATCTGTCGTGGCTTGTTTAGAATTGCATACCTACAGCAGCTTGAATGCCAATTTTTTAAAAGAATATAAAGGCACCTTGGATGCAGCCGATATAGCCGTTGTGTTTTATTCGCCGCATGCGGTTGAAATCAAAAAACTGAAGGAAGTGACGCAAGCGCAAATTGCCAATGCTTTTGAACGCGACGACTTGATTATTTATACCAATCCTGACGATTTTAAGAATTTCCTGTTTTCACAAAATTTCGACAACAAGGTCTTGCTGTTGATGAGTTCGGGAACTTATGGCGGATTGGATTTTGAGGAAGTAAAAGGTTTGATGGTTTAATGTATTTAGAGCATCAGATTTATAGATGCAGATTTGAATTTATAGCACCTAAATTAAAAAAGCCATTCACGATAAGTAAATGGCTTTTTGAAATAAAAATATGTCTGATTTATTTGATTTCAACCAATTCTAAATCGAAAACTAAATCTTGACCTGCCAATGGATGGTTTCCATCTACAACGATATGATCTTCCTGAACTTCAACCACTCTAAACTGGTGCTCAGTGCCATCAGGCGCTTTGGAAGCTAATCCCATGCCAACTTCTGGCTGGATATCTTGAGGCAATTGATCTTTTGTAACTTGATGAAAGAGTTCTTTTTGGATGTCACCATAAGCTTCCTCTTTTCCAATTTCGACTGTTTTTTTCTCGTTCACTTGCATGTTGAGGAGAGCATTTTCAAAACCCGGAATCAGTTTACCTTCGCCGACCGTAATTTCTAAAGGCTCACGCTCTAAAGAACTGTCAAAAACTTGACCATTGGTTAACTTACCCGTGTAATGTACTTTTACTGTGTCATTTACTTTTACTTGACTCATAATTGTGTTTTTGTTTTTTAATAAAGTACAAAACTACTGCTTAAAGAATAAAATAAAGGGCGACTAAGGAAGTTTATGGAGTATTTAAGAAAAACTTAACTACTTTATACCATTATAGAGATATAAATAAGCTAGTTAAAGCATTAATTATTAAAATTATGGGATTTTGTGTTATGTTATGCGAAGAAGGACATTTCACAATGATGTGATATCAAATTTCTAAACACTTTTTTATTTGTGCAGCATGTCAAATCTCATTCTACCTCCACGCCTTCTGTGGTAAATGAAAATGATTTGTTGCCCAAACCACCAATCATGACAGCTTGAAAAATGGGATTGAGCTTTTCGTTTCCATACCATTCAATTATAAAATTGGCGCCCGACCCACCCGTTTTATCCTCTTCATCTACAACATATTCCAAAGTTTCAAACGTGGTTAGGAAGATGGTCGATTCTATATATTTTCGAACCAACTTTCCTTCGGTATTGTAATAATCAATACGACTGAGATATAATGTATCTGTCTCGCTGGTATTATGAATGCTTAGGGTTGAAGTGAGCAATGTTCTTTCATTTCGTGTGCGTTGGTAAATGTCAGAATAAACAGGAACGTAGACCTTTCTGGTTTTATAAATGCTATCTGTTTTTATTTCGATCGATTTTTCTAATTGGTGGTCTGTAGAAATTAATTCTCTTTGCTCTTTTTGAGTCGTTTTTTCACAGGCAAATATCAAAAGAAAAAAGACGGAGACTAAGAGTTTGGAATAGTTCATATAAATCGAATTTTCAGAAGGATGTCCGGGCAAAGACTTAACAAATATAATCAAGATTAAAATAGCATCCTGAAAAACATGGATCTCGCCTTAGTAAATTCCAATGCGGTTTTCGTTGAATTCTACTTCCGTATTTTTGGCATTTAACCGCGATACTACAGCGAAAAACAAAGACTATCTGACTTCAATGCAATTTACAAACCTTCCAAGATAATTCAGCATATAACATGAAGCTATTTTAAGTATGTTACTTCAAAATCAAATGCTGAATAAAAAACTCCATCATTCTCTCAAAGTTCACCGCAGTATGGCCTTGGTCTGGACCCACTTGAACTTCAAAGCTTTTTTCTGCTTTCTGTAAAGCCTGTATTAGTTGCAATGAATTTGCGGGATGTACATTATTATCGTTCGTACCGTAAAAGATCATTAATTCCCCTTCCAAGTTATTTGCGTAGTTCATTAAATTGGAAGCTTCATAACCCTCTAGATTGTTTTCCAATAAATTCATGTACCGTTCGGTATATATATTGTCATAATTTCTCCAATCGGTTACAGCCGAATTGGCTACTGCTACATGATAAATTTCGGGAAATCTTAGTATGCTCATTGCCGCAACTGTTCCACCATACGAAGTGCCATAAACTCCAACTCGTGTTTTGTCCACATACGGACGATTGTAAAGTGATTTGATGCCAGCAGCAAAATCATCCATTTCAACAATTCCTAAATTGCCATATAGCTTATCGAGCATTTCTTTACCTCGTCCGCCAACATTTCTACCATCTATATTCACGACTAAAAATCCAAATTCCGTTATAGGGCTTGGGAGACGGAAGGATTCTGTAAAAGCATTAACACCTGGTCCGCCATAATTGCTTAAAATTAGTGGATACTTTTTTGTAGGGTCAAATTCCGACGGAAAATGTATCATGCCATGCAGTTGGGTCTCACCATCGGCAGAAGTAAATTCGAAAGCTTCAACAGTTTTGAAGCCTAATTCGTTGAATTTTGATAGATCGGTTTTTAAAATTTCTGAAATGACCTTCCCTTTGGCATCCACAAGATTCATAAAAGGCGGAATATTATGGGTTTGGGCGATATCTATAAAGTGCTTACCGGTAGGGGATAGGATGACATTGTGATTGTAGGCAGGATCTGTTAACCGAACATTTCTGGTGCCATCAAATTGAACGCGATGCAATTGCATTTTCATATGATTGTCACCACTAGCTGCCATATAATATAGGAGCTTATTGGCCTCATCGACCTCAACAATGCGTTGTACTTCAAAGTCGTGGTTGGTCAGTTGATTGACTAATTTACCATTGAAATTGTAGAGGTAGTAATTCTTAAAGCCATTTCGTTCAGAAGCCCAAATAAAATGTTGTTTGTCTTTTAACATATAGATTTCTGGGGAATTTACCGTAAAACTTGGCAGCCATTCTTCTCTTACCACGACTCTGGTTTCGCCAGTTGTAGGATTGGCCGCTTTAAACTCCATGACATCTTGCTTGCGATTCGTACTGTGAAAAAGCAATTCTTTTCCGTCAGGTGACCATTCTATGTCGTATAAATAAGTGCCAATAGCACCGTCATTAAAAGGTTGACCATCTCTTGTATCCAGCGTAATGGTTTTTTTGGTTTCTAAATCATAGACCAACAAATCGACAGGTAAGTTTTTAGCACCTACTTTTGGATATGCTTCTACTTCAACGGAATCTTGGATTTTTGTTTGATGGTATAGGACATAATACTTTATGGCATCTTTTTCTTCAAATCTGTAAAAGGCCACTTTTTTGCTATCAGGTGACCACCACATGGCAGTATTCTGACCCAATTCTTCGCCGTAAACCCATGTTGCAATACCATATTTTACTTGGTTGTCTTCATTTCCATCCGTTGTAATTGCTACGAGCTCAGAACCATCATGATTACTGATGTACATGTTTCTATCTTTTGTAAAAGCCTTTAATGTAGAATCAGGAGAGATGGTAGAGGCGTATTGTCTGCCTCGTGCTGGTCTGCCTTGCCGTGAAAATCGAATCCTTGGAGGCGCTTGGTAGTCCTCAGATTTAATGATCTTTTTTTTCCTAACATCAAACGTATAGGCGATATCATTATCTACATAAGTAAATGTCTTTCCGTCTGCACTCCATTTGATATTTGGCGATATACGTTGTACTGAACTGTATAATTGCGGAGACATTTTTTGATACCGATCGTATCCTGGCATGTTTTTGATCTTTCCTTGGGCATTAGTTGTATTTACGGAAATCATAAATAGAGATAAGGAAAAGAAGGTTAAGGTTTTTATTGAGAGTCTAAATGTCATTTTAACTGGGTTTAAGATTGATTAAAGTCCGGGGCGCAATGAATGGATTTATGGTTAAAGAGTTTCCTTCAACCATTTAAAAAATTCACGTTGCCAAACCAAAGCATTTTGAGGGGTCAAAACCCAGTGGTTTTCCTCTGGGAAATATACCAATTTGCTTTTTATCCCTAACAATTGTGCGGCCTGATACGCGCTCAAGCTTTGTTCAATAGGTACACGGAAATCTTTTCCACCTTGGATGATCAAAATAGGAGTGTCCCATTCTGAAACTTTCGTGATGGGGTTGAATTCATTGTAGACTTTTTGTGCGGTCTTATTATTTTTGTCCCAATACGGACCTCCAAAATCGTGGTTGACAAAAAACAATTCTTCTGTGGTACCGTACATCGTTCTGGTGTCAAAAACACCATCATGGGAGATAAAGGTCTTAAAGCGCTTATTGTGAATTCCTGCTAAATAAAATACAGAATAACCGCCATAACTGGCACCGATGGCACCTAAACGATCGTTGTCCACATAAGGTTCTTTGGCAAGATCGTCAATGGCCGATAGGTAGTCATCCATCACCTGACCACCCCAATCCTTGCTGATGGCTTCGTTCCATTCAACACCGTGACCAGGCATTCCGCGTCGGTTTGGTGCCACAATAATATAGCCTTGTGACGCCATCAATTGGAAATTCCAACGGTAGGAATAAAATTGCGACAACGCCGATTGTGGACCCCCTTGTGCATACAATAAGGTTGGATATTTTTTGGATGCGTCAAAATTGGGCGGTAAAATAACCCACACCAACATTTGTTTCCCGTCGGTGGTGGTGACATAGCGTTTTTCAACTTTTGGAAGAGCGATGCCATTGTATAATTCCTTGTTGATATTTGTCAATTCCTTAAAGCTTTTGTCCTTTAAGTTAAAACTGAAAACTTCGGCAGCATGGTTCATATCGGTTCTTGTGACCAAAAGCCTGTTGTCTTTCTGTGCAATGATACTCGTAACGTCAAATTGACCTTCCGATAATTGTTCGACCACCGGCGCTATCCGTTTCTTGCCAGGATAATTCACCTTGAAAATCTGAATGGTTCCGTCCACTGGAGCTGTAAAAAAAAGACTGTTTCCGTCGTTACTCCATAAAAAACTATTGACCGTACCGTCCCATCTATTGGTTAAATTTTGTTTAACGCCATTGTGCAATACAACAATATCATTTTTATCGGCTTCATAACCTTCGGTTTTCATTTGTAACCAGGCCAAAGCGCCGGTCGATGAAAAAGCAGGATTGGTATCATAGCCTTTGTTGTCTTCCGTGATGTTTTCGGTGGTTTTAGACTCCAGATTGTATTTGTAAATATCGGTATTGGTACTGGTGGCGTATGCTTTGCCTTTTAGTTTTTTGCTGACATAGTAAATACTCTTACTGTCCGGGGACCAAATATAATCCTCGTCGCCACCAAAAGGCCGTTGTGGGGTATGGTGGGGTTCGTTCGGCATAATATCCGTACCGGTGTCGTCGTCGCTCCCTGTTGTTTTATAAAATAAGTGATTGTAGCTACCATCTTGCCAAGTATCCCAATGGCGGATATCCAAATCAGTAAAAACGTATGCATCCGACTTTTCTAAATCTTTGTAGATGTCAGTCCCTTTAATATCCTCAATGTGGACTTCCTTATGGAACAATTTGAATTTCCCATCTGGCGAAACATTTTTATCTGTTGTAGCAGCATCTTCTTTTTTAATTTCAATTAATTCGCCTCCTGTAACGGGAATTTTATAAAATTTGGAGTCAAAATTGTTTTCTTCAATATTTGGAGTTTTGATCTGTATATAGATAGTTGATCCCTCTTTGTCCAATCCCATAACACTTAGGCGTTGGACCTTCCATAATAATTCGGGCGTCATTCTTTGCTGTGCAATCATTAAACTACTGCTCAACATTAAACTCATAATTAGGAGTGCGTTTTTCATAACTGTTCATTTTTATAGATGTAATTTTTATTATAAGAAACTATTGGTTTAGATTTTCTGATGACATGTTTTTCTCAAGATGTCAATTAAAGTGTTTTCAATCAGCTCCTAAAATTATAAAAATCCAAGTGGTTAGTGGCTAAAACTGAAATTAATTATTAAATGCCAATTGACTTTCGGATTCTCAATAATTATTGGGCCCCTTTGTTATTACGTTAACCCCAAAGATCAGGACTATTATTCAATAACATTCTAAAACTACAAATCTAATGCTTTTATCATTTTTCCTGTGGTATGACATTTACTTTGCCGCAGTAGACAAAAAAAAAGGGCCCAAAAAATCAAAGTTTTTTAGGTCCTTTTTGATTAGGGTGGTATACATTATAGGCAACCCCCTTAATTAATAATTATTTTCGAAACATTTCAAAATTGATTCTCATTCATTTTAGTATCCTGGATTTTGTTGATTTCCAATGTCTGGATTAGCATTGATTTCCTCTTGAGAAATCGGCAAAATAGTTTTATAAAATGAACGGTCAATTGTTTTTTCTCTGGTCGAAATTGGAACTCCCCCAAGATCATCATTGAAAGTTATTGGCCTATCTAATCTTAGCATGTCAAAGTATCGATGACCTTCTGTGAACAACTCTTTACTTTTTTCATCCAAAATCATATCAATAGTAATAGTGGCATCTGTAGCAGGCGCTAAATCAGGAGCTCTTTTTCGAATCTCATTAAGATAAGTGGCCGCCAAATCTTTGTCTGAATGGAATGCAGCTTCGGCAGCAATCAGATAAATTTCAGATAGTCTAATAACTTTGATGTTAACTGCTGTGGCCGTAGACTTCCCATCTCCACCCAAAGCGGTATCGCCACTGTATTTGTAACTCGCCCCCATATGGGTTGAACTAACTTCATCGTGTGCAAGAATGCCCCATCTGACATCATTAGGATCTTCGCCTAAACGATTCAAATAATAGTCACTGGCAATAAATTGACCAATTGCACTTGCCGATCCGTGTCCCGCTCTTCTTAAATAGACACTAAGGCTCGAGTTGCCTAAATCCGATTCACTTGGAAGGATGGCCAATTCAAAAATGGATTCCGATCCAAATTGTCCCGTCCAGGAATCAACCCAGCCATTATTGGAATATAAGGTATACACTCCAGAATCAATGATTTCCTCAGCAGCAGTAAGAGCGTCAGGATATTGGCCCATGTTAAGGTACACCCTAGCCTGTATGGCTAAATTGGCATAGTAATTTAAATAGCCATTAGTCTTGCTTTTAGAAAGAAGCGGCTGTGCGTCTTTTAAATCAGTTATGATTTGATTGTAATTGTCGGCCACAGTGGCTCGCAAAGGTTGTGCTAAAGCATCTAGAGGTTCAAGGATATTTGGTACCCCATAAGATTCCTTGTCGTAGGAATATGGCTTTCCATAGATCCGTACCAGATCAAAATACATTAATGCCCTTGCTGTTAAAGCTTGTCCCTTTACATCGTCAAAATTGGCTTCTACGCCAGCTGCTTGTAGCTTTTCGATATTAACAATCAGGTTATTGGTTTGAAGGATGCTATTGTAAATACTATTCCAGAAACCAGAATATGACCCACTAGTTGGAGAATGGTTGAAGGAGTATAGTCCATCAAGCCCTCTTCCCATGGAGAATGTTGTTAGATCTCCTCCTTTGGCATCACCATATAAAATGAAATTACGACCGTAATAATTAGAGGAAGTCATCCTGCTCATAATTCCGGTAAGCATTACTTTTGCATCAGCAAGAGTTTGAATAGATGTTGAAGCATCTCCGGAATTACTTGGGGTAACATCAAGAAAATCATCATCGCATGAGCTTAAGCCAAGGATTAGAATAATAATTATGACAGATTTTATCTTGTTCATTTTTCAGTAGTTTTTTAATTAATTATAACGATAATTCAATACCAAAGGTATAATTCTTCATATAAGGTGTTTCCCAACCTCTTGCCGCAAATTGATTTACCTCAGGGTCTGCATTCTTATACTTGGAGAACGTCAGTAAATTTGTTCCAATCACATATAATCTTATGTTTTCAAAGCCAATTGGGTTGATCCAATTGGAAGGAAGATCATAGTTTAGTCGGATATTCTTCAATCTAAGAAAGCTTGCATCATAAATATGCCGTCCACTTTTTTGTATGGCATCTGTTAAGTCGGTTCCTCTTACTTTAGGTAAGCTACCATTAGGGTTTTGCTCAGTCCACATATCATCATAGGCATATTGTGAACGGATTCGCTCCCAATAATATCCGTCATCGGCAACATCCTTTTCGGCTCCATCATATAGTTTTCCACCTAGTTTGTAGATGAAATCCAAACCTAACGATACTCCTTTATATCTAAATTGGGTATTTAGGCCTCCAAAAACATCAGGAATACCATCACCGATAATAGTGTAATTTGCATCTCTGAAATCGTAGGTAGCACCTCGTCCATTTAAAAGGAAGTCGCCAGCCTGAGGGTTATCTTTATCATTCACATAATATCTGCTTTTTCCGTTATCAGGATCTACTCCAGCATATTCATAACCATAAAAAGCCAATGTCGATTCGCCTTCTCGGTAAATATATTGTGCGGTAGCATCTCCGTCATTAACCCATATGATATCAGCCCCTTCGCTTAGCTCAAGGACTTTTGAATCAACAAAAGATGCATTTACGGAAGCACTCCAAGTGATGTCGTTTGAGCGAATAATATCACCGCCCAAGGATATCTCCAAGCCCTTATTTCTAATAGATCCAATATTTTTTAGGGTAGAGCTAAATCCTGTTACTCGTGAAATTGGCACACTCTGCAATAAATCCTTGGAATCTCGGGTAAAATATTCAATCGTTCCAAAGATCCGATTCTTTAACAATCCGAATTCCAAAGCGATGTCTGTAGAATAGTTGGTCTCCCAGGATAAACTTTCGTCAGCGACATTACTTAGCGCACCACCAGCAGTCTCCATGTATTGTGCGGTATATCCGGTGAGCGATCTCCAACCAAAATTAGATGGTGGCAACGTACCGTTAACCCCATATGAAGCTCTTAGGCTTAAATTACTGATTGGGTCTACATCCTTTAAGAAAGCTTCTTTACTGATATTCCAAGAAGCGCCAACTGACCAAAAATTACCCCAACGAGAATCGGGGCCAAGTTTTGAGCTTCCATCGCGTCTAAAAGAGCCAGATACATAATACTTCTTGTCAAAACTATATTCCAATCTGGAAAGGAAAGACATCATATTATTTCCCCAGTAATAAGCGGTTGCATCTTTTTCACCGGCCGTAGCTACCGTATGCAAGTTGCTTGAAGGCAAATCTTTTCCGGAAGCACGGATGTAATTGGTTTCATTCTTTTCGGCTTCATAACCCGCTAGAAAATCTAAATGATGAGCACCAAAATCTTTCGCGTAATTTATAGTAGTTGAAGAAACTAAACTTCTGGTATTTGTGGACATTTCATCAACTGTTCCGAGACCTTGTCCATTATAATGTAATCGGCTGTAATACAAGTGATCTTTCGTTTCAATATTGTCGTACGAGAATAGAGTCTGTACATTAAGTTCAGGTAGAATATGAACCTTCAAACCTTCTATTGCGCTTACTCTTAAAGTTCTTGACGAATTTTCCCATTCGTTATCATAATATACGTTATTCTGCGCCAAACTTCCGAACCGTGCAGTCCAAGGCTCTCCGGTCTTATAATCGGTTGGCCAATACAAGCCCCAAAGGAGATTACGGGTTTGCTCGTAATAGTTGGAACTAAGGTTTCGACTATCATTGAACCCAGATAATTCAGTTTGTGCAACATTTACTTTAGCAGTAAACTCGATGTACTTTCCAATTTTCTGTTCTAAATTCACTCGCCCAGAAATTCTTTCATTTTCATTGATTTTTATTCTCCCTTCATCTTTACTATAGGAAAAGGAAGAATAATAATTCGTGTTGTCATCTCCACCACTTACTGAGATATCCTGGGTTTGATTGACTGCTGTTCTGAAATAGGCATCTTCCCAATCAAAATATTTACCTTCCCGATTCACCAACCCATCGGTCATACCTTTTATTATTAAATTTTCTCCTACTCCAGTACCAGTGGTTTCAAAATAATACCCATGTTTATTAAACTTTACGTTTAACCGTCTTATGGCATCTGAATTTGCAAATGCTTCATCCCGACCATTTGATGTGTTGTAATCGTGAAACACACGATATAAATAATTTACGTTTTCTTGTGTACTGGCAGGTTCAAAATTGTCTGTTGCCCATGATGGACTAAACCCGGTAGACGATTTTATTGTAATTCGCGGTGTTCCCTTCTTTCCGCGTTTTGTCGTAATCATAACCACACCATTAGCCGCCCTAGAACCATACAATGCGGATGCTGCCGCATCTTTCAAAATCGTTATCGATTCGATGTCATTTGGATTTAAGGTGTTCATGATGTTATTGGTAACCAATATTTGATCTGAAAGTTGTCCTGAATTCCCAGATGAAACAGGAACTCCATCAATAACGTAAAGTGGTTGTGTAGAAGCATTCATAGAACCGATTCCACGAATTTGGATACTGGTTGTAGATCCTACCTGTCCAGATCCTTTAGTAACGTTTACTCCTGCAGCTTTACCTACCAACGCATCTTGAAAAGAAGCTGTCGGCACGTCTTGAATGTCACTGCTTTTTACAACAGAGGCTGATCCTGTGTAAGTGTCTTTTGTGGCGGTACCGTAGGCCACCACGAAGACTTCATCTAATGCCATTGCGGCTTCATTTAAAGAGACATTTATAATATTGGATGCTCCCACCCTTATTAATTGCTCTTCAAATCCCACACTGGTGAATTGTAATACTTGCCCTTCAGCGACTTCCAATGAATATTTTCCATCAAAATCCGTAACCGTCCCTTTGGAGGTGCCTTGAATCAGAATGTTAACACCCGGAAGTGGAAGCTGTTTGTCATCGGTCACTGTCCCGGTAACGATCTTTCCCTGTGCAAAACTTATCTGCACAAGAAAAAGCATCAAAAGTGATAAAAATCCAGTTAATTTTACTTTCATAGTTTAGGTAAATAATTAATTGATTAATAGTCATTTATTTTAGTCTTTATTAACAAAATGTTATGCTAACCTTAACAAATATAGATTTAAAATCTTAGAATCCAAATTTGTAAATGAACTGATTGTAGTCAATAAAATCTACTAATTGAACTGGTTTTTTAATAATAGTATAAATTAATGATAAATTGGTGTGACGTAAGTGTAGATAGTTTAAAAGTCTACACTAACAAACTTATCAAAGGCGTGGAATGGGTAAGGTCTTCATTTGTAAGGTATTTCTTCAAATTTTATCTGCTTTGTTTTCGGAAATATCAACAATAAACGGTTCAAGAAAAGAACTATTCGAGCTATAAAATTAAGAATAGTTCATAATTTATTGAATCTTAAGAATCTCATCTAGATTATGAATTTTTATTAAAAAAAGATATTGACAATATGCTGTTAAAGTCAGAAATAAAGATTAAATGGCAAGATATAGGACTAGTTCTGACTGAAAATTGATATAGAAGTCTAAAGTAAAATGTTCACAAGTTAAGTTGAAGCAAGAATTCGTAAAAAATGGTGTTGTAAATTCAATTTAAGAATTACAGAGGACCCGAGACCTGATATAGCACCTCTAAAATATGCTTTGTATTTTACAGCAACACGCGTATTTGGTATAATACAATGTTAATTGCGATAGATATTCTATCGCAATTAACAAGATAAAACCTATTTAGCCATTACAAGCTCTGGTCGTGCCAGCTCGGTTTTGAGTTCAAATTGCTTACTGGTATTCTTTTCTCCTCCAGCCTTTAGTGCCTTATCTCCTGCGAAAAGGGTTTTATGGCTATCTCCAAGGTCTGAACCTGCCATACGCTGGTGTTTTACGCAAGATACACCTTTGCGGATTTCCTGTCTCTGAACATCTCTTACGTAGGCCAACATGCCCTCGTCTCCAAAATAACCTTCAGTCAAATCATTCATATGAAGAGCTGTGGTGTGGTAGGTTGGCAAAGTGATTAAGTGATGGAAAATCCCTGCATCTCTCGCGGCATCTGTTTGGAAAGTTCTGATTTTTTCATCGGCACGATAGCATAATTCAGAATGGTCATAATCGGCGTCCATTAAATTGTTTCTATTATAACCGGTCATATTCTCTCCTTCTTCAAGCATCTCATCATAAGCTTGATGACGGAAATTTAGAGTCCAATTAAAGGATGGTGAATTATTATAAACCAACTTGGCATTTGGTACCACTTTTTTAATTCTGTTGACCATATGCGCAATTTGCTTCACATTTGGAGTTGGCGTTTCTATCCATAATAAATCTGCTCCATGTTGTAAACTTGTAATACAGTCCAAAACCACGCGATCTATATTTGAGCCCTCTTTGAATTTGTATAATCCATTGGCCAATCGGATTGGACGGTATAGTCTTCCGTCTCTTTTAAGCATGACATCATCATCCTTGGCCTCATCGATAGAGATTTCTTCGGCATCCACAAAGGCGAGATATTGAGAAGCTAAATCACCTGGCTTTTTGCTTACGGGTAACTTTTGGGTCAAACTGGCCCCTTCAGAATCTGTTCTTGCCACAATGATGCCTTCAGGTATTCCCAATTCTATAAAAGCATACCGGATGGCATTTAATTTTGCTATAAAATCCTCATGTGGCACGGTAACTTTTCCATCTTGGTGGCCACATTGTTTGGCATCGGAAACTTGATTCTCAACTTGAATCGCACAGGCACCAGCTTCAATCATTTTCTTGGTCAGCAAGTAGGTTGCTTCTTCGTTTCCAAAACCAGCATCAATATCAGCTATAATAGGCACAATATGGGTTTCAAAATTATCGATTTGATCTTGTACGTCTTCACCTTTTTCAAGCCTGGCAAATAAATCGTTGAGTTCAATGGCATCTGCTTGACGCAAAAAATCATATATCTCCTTAATCAATGCTGGGACAGAAGTCTTCTCATGCATGGATTGATCTGGCAGTGGGCCGAATTCAGAACGTAACGCGGCAACCATCCAACCGGATAGGTATAAATACTTCTTGTTGGTTGTGCCGTGATGTTTTTTAACGGCAATCATTTTTTGTTGTGCGATAAATCCGTGCCAGCAACCCAAAGATTGTGTGTAGTTTGATGAATCAGCATCATAGTCTGCCATGTCTTTTCTCATAATGGCAGCGGTATATTTAGCGATGTCCAATCCCGTTTTAAATCGATTTTGAACCACCATTCGAGCGGCACCTTCAGGGTTGATGGCATTCCAAGTATTTCCATACTTTGCTTTAAGGTCTCTTACAGTTTGCAATGCAGAACCATAACTACTTTGTTCCAAATTTTTCATAATTTTGTAATCAGTTATTTATTATTAATAATTAGATCCTGTTGATTGTGTCCGCAATCGCAGGATTGTTTTTTTATAGGTATTTATAAGCGGGCAATGTTAAGAACTCTACAAATTCTTCTGATTGCACGAGATTATCGAAGAGCTCAATTGCCAATTTGAATTTTGAGTTTTCTATATTGTCGGTGCCAAACTCCCTAATGATTTTTTCTATTTCATCATCTAAAAGTTCCTTGTAGAGTTCAAGGTCGAAGGTTCTACCATCCTCCAGCTTAACTTGATTTTTCAACCATTGCCAGACCTGAGTCCTCGATATTTCGGCAGTTGCTGCGTCTTCCATTAAATTATAGAGCGCAACAGCACCATATCCTCTTAACCAAGCTTCAGTATACAAGATGCCTACGTTGATGTTTTTTCTAATTCCAGCTTCGGAAATGGTGCCTAGAGGGAGCTCAACAAGATCTTGTTCTGTGATGTTGACATCATTTCTTGAAACATGAAGTTGATTGGGTCCGGGCATGTGCTTGTCGAACTCTTGCATAGCCACAGCAACTAATCCGGGGTGTGCAACCCAAGTGCCGTCATGTCCATTTTTTACTTCACGCTCTTTGTCTTTTCTTACTTTTTCCAAAGCAGCGCTATTGGCTTTTTCATCATTCTTAATCGGAATCTGTGCAGCCATTCCGCCTATGGCGAGAATACCTCTTTTATGACAGCGTTGAATGACCAACTTTGAATACGCATCCATAAAAGGGGAGGTCATGGTCACTTGATCGCGATTGGGAACTATAAAATTGGGGTGGTTTCTGAATTTTTTAATGTAAGAGAAAATGTAATCCCATCGCCCACAGTTTAATCCAACAATATGATCTTTAAGTTCGAAAATAATTTCGTCCAGCTGGAAACTTGCAGTGATCGTCTCTATTAAAACGGTGGCTTTGAAAGTTCCTTTAGGCACTTCCAGATATTCTTGGGCAAACGTGAAAACATCGTTCCACCAGCGCGCCTCCAGATAATGTTCTAATTTTGGCAGATAAAAATAGGGTGCTGTATCGTTACTTAATAGGGTTGTTGTATTATGGAACACGTACAATCCAAAATCAACCAAGCTGCCCGAAGTTTCTTCGCCATTAATAAAAATGTGTCTTTCGTTTAAGTGCAAGCCCCTTGGTCTGACCATTAAAACAGCGGTTTCTTGATTCAATGTGTATGACTTATGACGTTCTTTATCCACTAAGGAAATAGATTTTTTATTGGCGTCTCTCAGGTTTTGTTGTCCTTCAATAGTGTTTTTCCAAGTAGGGGCATTGCTGTCTTCTAAATCGGCCATAAATGTTTTGGCTCCGGAGTTTAACGCATTGATGATCATTTTTCGGTCAACCGGACCTGTAATCTCTACACGTCGGTCTTTTAGATCATGTGGTATATTGCCAGCGGTCCACTCATTATTTCTGATATGTTTGGTCTCTCTTGAAAACTCCGGGAATTTTCCTTCATCAAAAATTTTTTGCTGATCGATACGTCTAGCCAAAAGCGATAATCTTTCTGTATTGAATCTTTCATGTAATGCGGTCAAAAAGGAGATCGCACCAGAGGTAAGAATGTCGGGGTAGTGATCGTCAACCGCTTTAGAGAATTTAAGTTTTGCTGATTTTAAAAGTGTGTTTTCCATAGTATTGAGATGTTTGTGAGAACAATGATAAAATAATTATTTTTAAAAAACAAGCGAACGTTCGCTAAATAATTTATTTCGCTGAAATAAGCGTATTCGCAAAAATCATTATATTTGTTCTATGGAAGAAGATTATATCAAAATTATATTTGGGTTAAAGCTAAAGCAGATAAGGACTGAAAGGAATTTATCGCTATTTGGTTTATCTAAACTTTCGGGCTTGTCAAAGTCCTATTTAAATGAAATTGAAAACGGAAAAAAATATCCAAAACCAGATAAGATCATGACGCTTGCTGAAAAACTGGATGTCCCTTATGACCAGATGGTTTCATTGAAATTGGACAAAAACTTGGCCCCAATTGGTGATTTGTTGAGTTCTAAAATCCTTAAGGAAATCCCTTTGGATCTCTTTGGGATAAAAGAAAGCGACTTGATAGATATTGTTGCGAATGCACCTTCTAAGGTCAACGCATTTATTAGTACGATTATCAAAATAGCGCAAAACTATAATTTCAGTAGAGAGAGTTTTTTCTTGGCTTCCGTCCGCTCTTTTCAAGAAGCAAACAATAACTATTTTGAAGATTTGGAACAAGGTGTTTTAAATTTCGCCAAGGCTTATCAGATAAATTTGGATCTGCCAATTACTTCTCGTGATTTAGGAGAGATTTTGGTGGAAGAGTTTGGGTATACCATCGTCGATGACGAATTGAACAAGTTTCAGGCTTTAGATAATTTGCGATCTGTATTTGTTCCAAAAACCAAAACGCTATTGTTGGCCAATGAGATAGATGAAGCACAACGGACGTTTATTTATGCCAAAGAATTAGCTTATAATTTTCTTGAGATAAAAGAGCGTTTATATACGTTTCCTTGGATTAAATTTAAAACCTTTGATCAGGTTTTGAATAATTTTTATGCTTCCTATTTTGCTGGCGCTCTAATTATTCCAAGTGCTAAGATTAAAGTGCTGTTGAACGAAATTTTTGAAAAAGACACTTTGGACAGGGAATTATTTTTAAAGGCGATAGAAAATTTTAATGCCTCTGCAGAATCATTTTATCAGCGTTTGACTAATATTTTGCCCAAGGAATTTAATCTTCAGAATTTGTTCTTTTTGAGATTTACACATAAATCGGGCAGCGAAAAATTTTATCTTAAAAAAGAGTTGCATTTATCCCATGAACATTCCCCTCACGCCAATGAAGCGGGTGAACATTATTGCCGACGTTGGGTATCTATTAAAATGTTGAAGGATATCAGTAGAAGTAAGAAGGAGCATGAATTTGATTTCCAGATTTCCAACTACCCAGAGGACGGTATGAAATATTTGGTATTATCGTCTGCAACCAAAGATCCGTTCAAAGAGAACCATTACCGAAGTATTAGCGTTGGGCTGCTTATTAATAGGCAATTGCAACGAAAGATAAATTTCTTATCCGATCCAAAAATTATCACCCAAGACGTTGGTGTGACTTGCGAGCGCTGTCCCATTAAAGATTGTGAAGTGAGGCAAAAGCCGGCCATTTATTTGGAACAAGCAGCTAAAAACAAAAAGGTAGAAAGCATTGTGGATGAATTGAACGCTAAGTTTCAGTCTTGAAAAAGTATTGGGAGTATGGTTATGGGAAGGTTTTCACGATTTTTTAATAATGCTTTTAGGTGGTATTAAATGATATCAAGTGATATCATTAAAAACTAAAAACACTGATAATCATACGATTAACAGTGTTTTAGTTTGACCTATAAATAGGTTTGTCGGGGTGGCAGGATTATACCCTTTCCCCATAATATTATATATATCAACCAGTTACAGATTCCGAAACTTTACTGTTAGCCGATTTGTTGACGATATTATAAATGAACTTAAAGTAAAATGCTTTACTTTCTGATGGTGCAAATATATAATTTGTATTAATTCAAACCAATATAAAAAGTCATTTATTTTATGACAATAAATACTTCTTCAAATTACGTTTTTTTTAACCTTATTATCCTCATAATATCTTTTCAGATTTGCATTAGTAATACACCAAAGACCAAGTAATTAACTATTAATCATAGGTCTATTTCACGGCTAACTTCTATACATATTTAGAGGAAGAGAGTATTCATACAATATTACCGAAATATAAACGTCGCAAAATATTTTTCGGAAAAGGGACGGCATAAAGCCATCGCTTCTTCCCTCGCTTATTTATTCCGTTTCCTTTCCACTCTAAAATTTTGTCTTCCGTTTGGGTTTTGCTCAAATATTGTTTAATCTAAAATCATTTAATTATGGAAACAAAAGTAAAATCAAACGGAACAGCAAAAAAAGTAAATGCAACCGTTAAAAAGGAAGTTCAAAAGAAGTTGACCGAGGAAGCTATCGGAAAAGCTGTTACACCGGAAAAGCTCGTGGTAGCCAAAAAACCAGAGATTAATTTGGATGACAGAATTCAAAAGTTTGAAAAATTGAGAGGTCTGGCTAATCAACGTGAACGGTTGACGGAAACATTGAACGAGCTTACCAAGTTCAATTACAATCAGGATGGTTCGAGTTCCTTCCATATAAGGGACTCACGTAATCTGGAATTCAAGACGACCAACACGAATTTAATCAAGTTGGTAACTACACATTTACAGTCCACTTTGGAACAACGTAAATCAGAGATTGAAGAACAGATTCTAAAATTTGAACTTTAATGAAGCTAATGTCTTCAAATGTGAAAGCCTGCTCGCAAGAGTAGGCTTTCTTTTTTTAATCATATCTGTCTTCAGACAGGTCTAAAATCAAATATTATGTATTTAAATCGTTTACAACAAGATGAAATTTTCGTTTCAAATGAAATGAAATCGTTAAAAATTATTACTGGTATGGAGTCTCGAAGAGGACTTGAAAATGCCGTTATTTCCAATGACAAAATTGTGAATGTGGTCTCGAACAGTTATGGCCATATTCCAAATGAATTGTTTTTCAAAAAAGCCGAACAGCTATTACTGGATGCCAATCTGAAATATCATAAACGCACGATTAACAGAAATGACAGGTCTTTCATTGCCGACTTTATAATCGAGGACCATAATCAGTTTTCGTTGAAGAATGAACAGGATAAGATATTACCGATGTTGCGTTTCAAAAATTCCTATGACGGAAGCGAAAAGACTTCCGGGCATTTTGGATTTTATAGAGAAGTATGCACCAATGGCTTGCACGTTGCTCAATCAGAAATAGCATTTTCAATAAAGCACAGCAAAAACAATACAGATTTAATAATGCCGAAATTGAACTTGCTATTTGATAAGTTTCTAAATAATGAATACTACGAAATCACAAGGAAATTCAGGGAAATGGAAGAAATCGAACTTATCGATACCAAGGCATTTGTAAAAGACATATTGGAAAAAACGAAATTGTTCCGATATGAATGTAGCGACAAAAACGATGACCCATCAAAAAAATCCCGTGAGGTTATAGAGCTTATCAACGATGAACCGTTTCCAGCTTATTCAAAACCAAATTTATGGGTAGGTTATAACGCCTTTAATTGGATGCTTCACAATACCTTGAAAAAGACCTTTTCGCAACAGGAAAGGTTGGATAAGGTTTTGTTTGATGAAATATATGCAATGGTTTAAAGAAACATTGTTAAAGGTTTATCCAGTACCTAACTAAACTGGATTTTTAATTATACTTCTGCCATATTATTCCGTTTAGCACATTTCCCTACATTTCGTTGCTCTACATTTTGGAAAAAGAGCTTCACTCAAAAAAGGTCTTGGACACAACTTCAAAGATTCCGATTTCCATTCCACTTGCCCACTCATTCCCGAGAAAATTCGGGAAGTGGTCAAACTCTATTCCAATCTACATCTTTAAAGTCAAGACCGCTTTAAATCCTACTTCAAAAGAATAATTTGGTTCTATAATCCGTTCAGCACTTTCCCGCTACATTTCGCAAAAAGCTACATTTCGGGCAAAGAGCTTCTCTATAAAAAATCTTGGACCCAATTCCCGTTTTTGGTTTTCCATTCCGCTTCCCCTTCCCGCTTCGCTGGGAAGGAACGCTACATTCCCAAACCAAAACCGTGAATCCAGTCCGCTTGTAATCGGAAAGTCAAAGCCTCGATTTTCTTAACAGAATTAACGGCAAAGCCTACTTTGGTCTTTACTCGATAATTCTTAAAAACCGAACCTTTGCCTCACAAATTTTAAGGGGTTTATAATGGATGAAGCCATTGTTGTTTTTCGGGACAGCGAAAAACAGGTATGGCATAACCAATTCTAAAATAAAGCCATTTGCTCTGTTCGCTTAACTGTCGGTACGCTCTCGTCACAAATGGCTTTATAAGAATTGCTAATACCATTATGGAACTTGTCAAGACTGTACAAGTTTTAGGCAAAAATAAGGTTTCTACTTCCTTGAAAATCCAAGGTTTTTACTACGTCGCAAACACACCTGATTTATTCCCTAAAAGTCTTGACAAAACCCACTTCATCCATTGTGCGGAGCACGAAAGAAATCATACAAACACCCCTTAAAATTTAATTCAGTTTAAATCAAAAAGGGAAATATTAATCTTTTAAATCTTTTATTATGAGTACTATTAAAAATCACGTACAGTTAATTGGAAATGTTGGGCAAGAACCAACTATTACGAACCTTGAAAGCGGTAAGAAAGTAGCCCGTTTATCATTGGCAACCAATGAATACTACAAAAACGGCAAGGGCGAAAAGCAAACGGATACCAATTGGCACACCGTTGTCGCTTGGGGCAAAACTGCTGAAATTATCGAAAAGTATGCCGAAAAGGGCAAAGAAATCGGAGTTGTTGGAAAACTAAAGACCCGAACCTATACCACGGACGATGGCAATCAACGCTATGTTACCGAAGTGATAGCCGATGAAATCCTATTATTAGGTAGTAAGTAAAAAGTAAAGAGGGCACTAATACCAGTTTTCAATTAGTTTGTGCCCTCTTCTTTTCATCATTAATTCTAAAAAGATATAACAATGAAAGCACAAGTTAACGAAATAAAAGAAGGATTGCAACATTTTCACGGTTCTGAAATGTTCTATCAAATCCCATTAATACGCACCCGATTTACAAACGGACTGAAATATTTAGCCAACGTAGCAGAGTGTTTTTGGCTCATTACCGATGTTTCAGTAATCGCCAAAAGTTTGCTAAACCGAAGCCATTTTATAACAATAGATTTTAAAAGGCTATCGGAAGAGGAACAGGATTATACAGGCTATGAAGCTGAAATAATTTACAGCGATGGAAATGGGAATATATTTGAAATACACCGATACAATTTTACCGATTTTCCTTTGGATGAACTACGGTTGTATTTTGTGGATAATACGTTGATGCTTACAAGCGAATATTAAAAAGTAAGGCTATGATTTATCTAAATTATAACAACCTCGATGACGAAACCCAACAACATCTACTTTCCGTTTCAAAAGAAGATATAGAAAGCAAATTTGGGAACGACCTTAAAGCCTACGCCAATGAACATCATATGGATTATGATAAGATATTGGACGAAGAAGCGATAAAAAATCTATATTCATATCAGTACGTTTTTAACATCTAAAATAAAAACAAGAATTAAGACCTTTGAACTTTCGAGGCCACTGAAAAAGCATCTCATTTTTAGTGATTACTTTAAAGAAGCGATAAAATAAACCAAAATTTATTTTATCGCTTCTTTTTTTGGATCTGTTTTGACGAAGCTGATTAGGCTTTACCACAAC